>ENA-ORTH01000426-ORTH01000426.1-human-gut-metagenome-genome-assembly--contig:-NODE-426-length-53471-cov-5.022428_pt1 | contig 53471 bp, 45 predicted proteins | sample MGYA00241914_ERZ509192 | MGnify/ENA primary metagenome ERZ509192 (study PRJEB26280, sample SAMEA2338826) | human gut metagenome | biome: human gut; feature: human-associated habitat; material: faeces...
TTGCGCGACGTGACACGCATGCTAGTATTCTAGGGCTATGCCCGCATATGAAAAAACCCCGGCTTTGCCGGGGGATATTTATTGTCAGCTTGTGTGCACCATGCTGGGATATATTCTGGCGAGCTTTTCATCCGGATAATAGCGGTCCATCAGATGCTGCCAGGCGCTTGTGGCGGGCACGCCCTCGTAGCGCTGGGCCATGCGAAGCACAGCTGCGCCGCTGACAAGACTGTTCAGCAGCATGAAGAGCACAAGGACCCATGTAAGTGCAACGCCGTATGTACGCGAGACATTCTGCTCGATCCAGCCGGAAATACGCGGGTAAATCTCTTTTACCCACACCAGGGCCAGCACGCCCCAGAAGATACAGTACAGCAGATTGATGCGCCCGTTCAGGTTGAAGGGCATACCTGAATAATCCCAGCTCACAGTGCCGGTAACAGTCTCCTGAAGCCAGCTGCAGAAATATTCGAAAGCACCGCCAATGACAGCGCCGCCCACAAAAATATATCTGTCGTTTTTTCCGCGCAGGCGCTGAAGGGATACGGTAAGCAGAACGGCGCCGAACCCATAGATGAGGTTGAACGGCCCCCACACAAGGCCGGTGCGCTGCGAAAGCCTGCCGGAAGCGATAAAGCAGAAAATAGTCTCTATCACGACACCAAGAAAACAGCAGATGAAAAACACCCAGCAAAGCTTGTAAAAATTTACGCCGTGGGCGAAATGGCCCGGCACTTCTGCTGTCTCTTTGGCAAAGCGTGCGTCATACCGGCGCTGGCGCGCCAGCGCCTTGGCACGGCGGACCTCAAGGTCCGCCAATTCCTTTTCCAGGCGCTTTTTTCGTTTGTCATATTTTTGATTCAGATACTCAATGCGTTCCAGATGCGTAGCCTCCTTTTAGCTCTGTTTTATTTTGAAAGCCTGTTCACTGATGTCATGATTGTCCGGGGTAAGAAAATACGGTGTCTCCGCTTTCATCCGGGAAAACCGGTGCGGCGTCTGCGCACCACAGCCATTCGTTCTGCCAGTGGGGAAAGTCCTTTGGCTGTCGCTCTCATAGGCGCTTACGGCATCGGCCGCCAGCGCAGGCCTGTCAGATATCAGACCGCACACTCCTTCTGCAAGGTAGCGCTCCATGCTTTCATATTCATCTTTTGGAAAGCTCGCCGGTGATGAAATTCGGAATGTGAAGCCGCGGAAGCTGGGAAGGGGAAATGCCAATGTCTGCCAACGGCAACAGGCCTAGCGCATATGCGACAAACACCAGGACGCTCGGGCTTTTCAAGCTGCGTATGCGGGCACAGCAAGCTCTGCCCGCATACGCAGGCCGCAGGGGTTGCTCTTTGCGGCGCAGCAGGCCGTCAGGTACAGTACAGAAAATTTATAATATACTGCCGCTGTACTCAGGGCCAAGAGCAGCAGGACGCCCGCAAGGCATGCTGGTGTGGCTGCCGCCGCCAGAATACGCTCATTAAAGGCAAGCTTAATGACTCTGCTGCCCAAAGTATGGTCGGCCAGCTAGGTAAACGCCGGTTTGAGCAGAAAAGCGGCCGTTGCTTTATAACAGAGTTCAAACAGCGCCAGCCCCGGCAAAACACCCCAAAAAAACACCTGTCGCCCGGCGCAATGCATTTGTATGCATCCGAACATTTTCCCTTTAATCTGTTGTTGCAATAAGGCCACATTAAACTTTAGTATACCACATTTTCCAAGCCTGTGCCATGCCTTTGTTTGTATTCATACGGCGGGCATACCTGTTTACCGGTATCTTTCCAACAGGTACGCTGTATGCTGCACCGGCCGGGCCTGTGTTTCGCACACCTGCATATGTATGTGCCTGCCCCAAAAAAGCAAATTGGCCAAGCCCGGCCTTCGTTTGCCGCTTGCACCTGTCAGAAAGAAATTTGATTGTCATCATGTATGCCTGCGCATTTTGCAGTGTGCGGCAAATGGCATGGTATTTTGAGCATTGCGGTTTTGCAGGCAGGCCACAGCCTCTTTCACGCTTACATAAAAGGGAAAAGTGTGCTATAATAAGAGCAACATATCTTACCGTGTGCGCCCTTTGTCCAGCGCAGCTGTTGCCCGAAGGACGCATTTTTTATTGCCCGTTTACACACAGCCAGCCGGCTGCTCCGTATTGCAGCGGCACCGCGAGAGGAGGAACAGGATGTATCAGAAAGGCGAATATATCATATATGGGAGCACGGGCGTGTGCCGTGTGGAAGATGTGGCCGTGCCGGATAATATCCCTATCAAGGAAAAAGGCGCGCTTTATTACAAACTGTCCCCCGTATATGGCGCGGGAAGTATTTACATCCCTGTGGATACCGAGGTGTTCATGCGGCCTGTGCTTACCAAAGCGCAGGCGAATGAGCTGATAGATAAAATACCAAATATAAAAGAGCAGGTATACGAAGCAAAGGACCAAAAAAACCTGGCCGACTGTTACCGTGCCAGCCTTCGGGCGCATGAATGTGAAGAACTGGTGGGAATGATAAAGGCCATTTATCAGAAGCATAAAAAACTGGAGAGGGAAGGCCGCAGGCTGGGAAAGGCAGATGCGGAATATATGAAGCAGGCGCAGGCTCTGCTTCATGGCGAGCTTGCCGTTGTGCTGGACATCCCTTTTGAAGAGGTGCCGGAATATATTGCTGCCCGCATTGAGTGAGCTGCGGCGAAAGCAGATACGCCGCCGGTTTGGCCGGCGGCTTTTTCTGTGCCTGTTTTTCTTTTGTATGCTTGTGCGGGTAAAAAGCGGTATGCTATACTGAAAAAAGAAAGAGAGGTGCCGTTTTGTGGCTTATTATGATACACTTTTGCAGGCGGCGGGATATTTGCGCCGCCGCATGCCGTTTGCACCCAGGGTAGGGCTTGTGCTTGGCAGCGGGCTGGGCGGCCTTGTGGACGCCATGCAGGAGAGAACGGCAGTGCCTTATTCCGAAATACCCAATTTTCCGCACAGCAATGTGGAGGGCCACGCCGGAAACCTTGTGTTTGGCCGTGTAGGCGGCACACCCGTGGCGGCCATGCAGGGGCGCTTTCATTTTTACGAGGGCTTTTCCATGCGCGAGGTGGTGTTTCCCATTTATGTGATGAAGCTGCTGGGCGTGCAGGATGTGGTGCTCACCAACGCGTGTGGCGGCATCAGCCGGAGCCTTGCGCCGGGCGATTTGATGCTGATAGATGATTTTATCAATACCACCAGCATGAACCCGCTGCAGGGGGAAAATGATGAGCGGCTTGGCCCGCGCTTCCCGGACATGACGGAGCCGTTCAGCCTGGCGCTGCAAAAGCGCGCCATGGAAACGGCGCGGCGGCTGGGCATTCAGTACCGCCGCGGCGTGTACGCACTGTTTCAGGGGCCATATTACGAAACACGCGCGGAGATACGCGCCATTGAGCGCATGGGTGCGGATGCAGTGGGCATGTCCACCGTGCCGGAGGTGATTGCCGCGAACCATGCGGGCATGCGCGCACTGGGCATTGCCTGCATCACCAACCTGGCGACGGGCATAGCCGCTGAAAAGCATTCCCACGCGCAGGTGCTGCAAAAGGCAAACGAGGCGGGGCAGAACCTTCAGCGCTGGCTGAAAGCTCTGTTGGAAGACTGGAAGTAAAGCGGCTGCCGTGCTCCAAAAGGAAAACCCAAAAAAGGAAAAGGAGAAACTCAAAGGAGAAGAACCTCATGAAGCTTGACAGAAACGCCAATGTGAATTATTCCACAAACCCCGGCAACTTCTTTAACCTGCCCTTTACAGGCATCTGCTCCTTCATGAAAACAGAAATATGCCCGGACCTTGCCCGCCTTGGCCCCAGATACGACGTTGCCATTCTGGGCATGCCGTTCGATGTTGCGGCCTCTGCGCGCAGCGGCGCGCGCTTTGGCCCGCGCGGCGTGCGCGAGGCGTCCACCATCAACTGTGATGGCCTGTATGGCATGTATGACCCGGTGCGTGATACCTATTATCTGGACAGGGGTGAGAAAATCATCGACTGCGGCGATGTGGATGTTTCACCGTGCGGCTATGAGCAGGCGTTTGAAAACTGCACGGCCGCTGTGAAAAAGATAATATCTACCGGAGCCCTGCCGGTGGTGATAGGCGGTGACCACTCTATTACAATCCCGGTGCTGAGGGCCTTTACAGGTTTTGACGATATTTGCGTTGTTCAGTTTGATGCACATCTGGATTGGACGGACTCTTATGGAGAATTCAAATACTCACATTCCTCGCCCATGCGCCGCGCATCTGAAATGGCCCATGTGAGCAAAATGATGCAGATAGGCCTGCGCGGGCTTGGCAGCAGCGGAAAGAAGGATTTTGACGAAGCTCGCGCCTGGGGCAGCACGCTTGTGACGGCGCGCGATGTGCATGAAAAAGGCGCTGCGGGTGTGGCTGCGCTGATTCCGCAGGCAAAGAATTATTACATCACAGTAGATATTGACGGGCTGGACCCCTCTATCTGCCCCGGCACAGGAAGCCCGCAGGCAGGCGGTTTGCTGTATCAGCAGGTAAGTGATATTATGGAGGCCGTAGTGAAAAAGGGCAATGTAGTGGGCCTTGATTTGGCCGAGGTAGCCCCACCGTATGACCCCTGTGGGCAAACCTCGCTGTATGCGGCGCAGCTTGTTTTGGATTTTATCTGCTATTACACAAAAAAACGCTCGGCGGAAAAGGGGATATAGACAAATAGCCGGGTTTGTGCTATAAATAAAAGAAGAATGAAACAGGCTGAGACGGAGCCAGTAAGCCTTGCGCAAACGCCGAAGCGAGCGGGGGAGGGTGCAAGCCCCGCGCACGGCCCTGCCCGAAGAACACTCCCGAGCCGCAAGCCGAACCCCGCCTGGGCGGGCAGTAGGGGCGCCGTGGGCAGCGCGTTAAGCTGCAAGCGCATACAGGCACATTGCCTCGTGCGGAAAAGAGGCCGCGAAAGCGGCAAGTTAGGTGGCACCGCGGATCCGGCAGCGATTCGTCCTAAAATGCTAGGGCGATGCAGGCTGCCGGATTTTATTTTTTAGGAGGAGAAAATATGAAACGGACAGAGATCGCGGCCCTGTTCCACCAGACGCCGCCGGACGGCACGCCGGTGACGGTGTGCGGGTGGGCCAAAACCGTGCGGGATTCCAAAAACATTGGCTTTCTTTCCCTTTCGGACGGCTCATGCTTCAAGCCCCTGCAGGTGGTGTTCGAGGCCGCCAGGCTGGAAAATTATAAGGATATCGCCAAGGCCGGCGTGGGTACCTCGCTGAAGGTGGAGGGCACGCTGGTGTACACACCCGGTGCAAAGCAGCCCTTTGAGGTGAACGCCAGCGCCATCACCATCCTGGGCACATGCGGGCCGGAGTATCCCCTGCAGAAAAAGCGCCACACAGTAGAGTTCCTGCGCACTATGCCGCATCTGCGCGCGCGCACGAATACCTTTTCCGCCGCCTTCCGCGTGCGCAGCGCCGCAGCGTTCGCCATCCACAAGTTTTTGCAGGAACAGGGCTTTGTATATGTGCACACGCCGCTCATCACCGGCTCTGACTGCGAGGGTGCGGGCGAGATGTTCCGCGTCACCACGCTGGACCTGAACGCCCTGCCCCTTGGCGAGGACGGCAAGGTAGACTGCACAAAGGATTTCTTCGGCCGCGCCACAAACCTCACGGTGTCCGGCCAGCTGGAGGGCGAAGCCATGGCCACGGCCTTCGGCAAAATATACACCTTCGGCCCCACCTTCCGCGCCGAAAACTCCAACACGCCGCGCCATGCGGCCGAGTTCTGGATGATTGAGCCCGAAATCGCCTTTGCAGACCTGTCGGACGAGATGGATTTGTCGGAGGCCATGGTAAAAAGCGTCATCCGCTATGTGCTGGACACCTGCCCGGACGAGATAGACTTTTTCACCCAGTTTTTCGACAAAGAGCTGCGCGCCCGGCTGGAGCATGTGGCTGCAAGCGAGTTTGTGCGCATTTCCTACACGCAGGCTGTGGAACTGCTGGAAAAGCAGAACAGCGCCTTCCAGTATCAGGTGGAATGGGGCACAGACCTGCAGACAGAGCACGAGCGCTACCTCACCGAGCAGGTGTACAAAAAACCTGTGTTCGTCACAGATTACCCCAAAGAAATCAAGTCGTTCTACATGCGCCTGAACAGCGACGGAAAGACCGTGGCCGCGGCAGATCTGCTGGTGCCCGGCATCGGCGAGCTGTGCGGCGGCAGCCAGCGCGAAGAGCGGCTGGATGTGCTGGAGCGCATGATGGCGGAAAAGGGCCTTTCGCAGCAGGATTATGAATGGTATCTGGACCTGCGGCGCTTCGGCACAGTAGAGCACGCGGGCTTCGGCATCGGCTTCGAACGGCTTGTGATGTACCTCACCGCCATCCCCAACATCCGCGATGTGCTGCCTTTCCCGCGAACAGCGGGCGGCTTTTGAAAAGGCCTTGCAGCATTGTGCGCAAATAGAGTCAGGCCCCCGGTTTGGCCGGGGGCCTGTGTAAGAAGCCCCAGAAGGGCATACTGCCGGCAAGCCTCTCGAGGCGCTGAATACTCTCTCATGCATCACTTGCCCCGCCTCCTGTAAACGGGATTCTTCCCATTATGTGCTACATCTTTTTGGTATTGAATACTATCTCGCTTCGCTCAAAACTGAAAGCGAAAGCCTTTTTATTCATTCTCCCTGGTTAAGCCGGGGGGCTTCGTTAACACAAAAAGCCCGGGCAATGCCCGGGCTTTTTGTGTTGTGCGAAAAGGGGGTATCAGAAAGAGATATCATCAATACTCCAGCTTCCACATATAGCGGCGCATGGTAAGCGGATGGCAACGCACAATGGCCAGCTGCTCGGCATACACGCGCAGCACCGCGCTGAGCACCATGGGGTTGAAATACTCTACCACCGGCGCGGGAATAGCCGAGGCGATGCCGTAGTCTTTGCCGTCCACCAGCGTCACCTTTGCCTGGAAGCGTTCAAGGAACGTGAGGGCGCGCGCATCCATCGGGCGGGTGGGGCCGTCGTTCATCAAAAGCAAGAAGGGCACGTCTTTATCCACAATCTCGAAGGGGCCATGGAAAAATTCGCCGTCGTGGAAGTTTCCGGAGTTCACCCACTGCATCTCCATCATCAGGCACAGCGAGAAGGTATAGGCGACATCCTGTGTGGCACCAGAACTCATCACATAGATGACGGGGGCATCTTTATATTCCTGTGCGAATTTTTTCGCCGCGGGCAACACGAAGGGAACCGTGTTTTCAATGAGGTCATAGATACTGCCGAAGGCTGCCTGCATGTCATCGTAATGGTCATAACCCTCATAGGTATTCAAAAGTTCCACGGCCAGGGCCAGCACATTGGTCATTTTCTCCAGCTTGGCCGCGTAGTTCTTTTCGAACCCGTGCACAATAACGTAATGGGCATTCTTCGCCAGAGGAGATTCGCCGTCGTGCGTGACGGCCACCACTGCGGCGCCCAGCTCCATTGCCTTTTTGGAAGCAGCCACCGTCTCCGGCGTTGTGCCGCCCAGCGAACAGGTAACCACCACGGCCTGCTCATTCACGCCCGCAGGCGTGGCATAGCAGAATTCGTTGGCCGTATAGTGGCCCACGCGCAGTTCTTTCGCGTTTTTTTCCAGAAAATACTTGCCGGGGTACAGCTCTGCCTTTGAAGCGCCACAGCCTACAAAATATACAGATTTAATGTGCGGGCGCTCTTTTCGAATCTCTGCAACGATGCTCTTCGGGTCCATTTTCTATTCAACCTCCTGCCAGTTTTGTTTAATACAATTATATTACATCTTAATACATCTTGTCAATACATCCAGAATATATATTCGCCGTTTTCTGCCGAACTCCCGCCTTACCCATCAGGCTTGCATGGTAATGGTGCAGGTATAGCGGTCTGCGTTGATGACACTTTTGCTGCGGTAAACGGCCTGCCCGTTCTCATCATAGCTTACATCGCGCTGAAGCAAAAGGGCCGCACCTTCGCCCATGCCCAGCAGCGAACTCTCTTCTTTCGTGGCGCTGCTGATGCTGATGGTCTTGACGCCCTTCACTACCTTGATGCCGTTTTCTGCCAGCATCTTGTGCAGCGAACCGGTCAAATCTTCCCCCAGCAAATAGGCGAAAGAGCGCTGAAGGCGCACCTCCTCCACCATCACAGGGACATTGTCGCAGAAGCGCAGCCGCTTCAGGCTGATGACAGAATCGCCTTCTTTGACGCCCAGCAGCTTGATGTCGGCAGGGCGCGCCTCGTTCAGCCCGGCGAACAACAGCCGACTGGTAGCATTCTGCCCGTTGGCCTCGCAAGTCTGAGTAAAACCCATCATCACGTTCATGCTGCGCACCAGTTTTTTTCCGGTGACGAATGCGCCTACACCCTGACGCTTGCTGAGAATATCCTCTTCTACCAGCAGTTCCAGTGCCTTGCGCACCGTGATCCGGCTGACGCCGAACTCCCGGCTCAGCTCCATTTCCGTCATGATCTGTTCGTTCTGGCGCAGCTCGCCCGAGGCGATCTGCGCTTTGATTTCATTTGCCATCTGCTGATACAAAGGCATCTGGGCATCGCGCTTCAGTGTCATTGTTCATCTCTCCCGGGTCAACTTATTTACCGTGTGGGCCTCCAAACAGCCACTTTTGCCTTTATCATACAACCTGTTATATCAATAGTCAAAACATAATTTCCATTCTTTGTCGAATGAAAACGCAGGCTTGTTTCTGTTCAGGGCTTCCGGCGGCGTCATCGCTCTGTGTTTTCGCTGTGCAATATCTCGTCCAGCTCAATAATGGCCAGTGCATAAATGCGCACGGCGTCCATCAGGCATCCAATATGCTGGCTCTCATCCGGCTGATGGGCGTCGCCATGCCCCGGGCCGTATGGCATCATGGAGGGCTCCTTCGCGTTTCCCGGGCCGAAGGCCACCGAATTGGGCACCTTGCTGGCATAGGTGCCCCCGGCCAGCACATAGGGCCTTTTGTGTTCGCCCGTCACTGCGTTAAACACTTCCGTCAGGCGCTGCGCCACCGGGTGGTCGCCCGGAATGTAGTGAGAATCCGTAGCCTCGTGCACCTCGAAACGCCAGCCGGCCTCTTCCACGCCGGACACGATCAGGGGCAGCACTCTGGCCTTTTTATCAGTGACGCTGTAGCGGGAATCCAGCGTTACGCGCAGGGCGCCGCCCTGTGTGCGCACCACGCCGGGGATCAGTGTTGTTTTGCCCGATGCCTCGTCCTCATACTGAATTCCGAAGCCCTCGCCATAATAGGTGCCGAAGGCTGTTTTGATATATTCCACAGCCTTGGCCTCGCGCCCCTCCAGAAGCGCGGCATCGGCCAGGAAGGCCGCCAGACGGTGTATGGCATTCACCGCTTTGAATGGTTCGGAAGCATGGGCAGACACCCCCTGCGCTTCCACCACAAGGTCCGCGTTGTTCTCCCGAACAGCAATGCCTTCAAACGATGCGGCCGCAGCGCGCACGGCCTGTGCCTGCGCTGCGCGGCCGGGCAGCACGGCAGTGCACGCATCGGGTATGATATTCGGCGCCTGGCCGCCCTCCATACGCAGCTTTTCCGTATCGATATCCATTACAACGTCGCCGCACACGCGCCCCTTTTCACCGTGTGCTACCGGGAAATAGCAGTCGGTGACCACGGAAAAATCCGGCATGGGGCAATTTTTCACCATATATACCATGTCTGCCATTCCGCACTCTTCATCGCTGCCCATCAGAAGCCGCAGAGAAGAGCGAAGCGGCACGCCAAGTTCCCGCAAACAGTTCATTGCCAGCAGCGCCGCTGCAAACCCCGCCTTGTTGTCGCGGGAACCGCGGCCCACCACAAACCCGTCTCTCTCAATGCCTTTGAAAGGGTCTGAACTCCAACCATCGCTGACAGGCACTACGTCCAGATGGGCAATAAAACCAATTTCTTTATCGCCTCTTCCGCAGCGGGCGCTGGCCGCATAGTTGTCATGACATTCCGTCTGCATACCATACCGGCGGCAAATCTCCATGCCCTTTGCCAGCGCCTTTGCGCAGTTTTCCCCAAACGGCATGCCGGGCAGGGCAGGGCCTTTTACACTGGGCACAGCAATCATTTCAATCAGAATATCCACCAGTTCCTGACGGTGTTCCTTTACATATTGTTCAATGCCGGCCGCATACTTTTCACTCAACGATGTCATATACAAGCCTCCCCTTTCTCAATCATCTTCGGCAATTCAAAGTATCCGGTTACCCCTCTTTCCTATGCAGCAGAGGGAAATGGCAGCACACATAATGCCCCGGCAGAGCCTCCTGTAGTTCGGGTTCCCTTTCCGAGCAGACGGCCTGCGCGTATTTGCAGCGCGAGCAGAACCGGCAGCCCTTCGGCAGATGCAGAGGGCTGGGGAGGTCGCCCTCCAGAATAGGCTTATCCTCCGTGTCGCGCTTTGTGGGGTCCTCTACCGGGATGGCGGACAGCAGTCCTTCCGTATAGGGGTGCAGGGTGTGGGCAAACAGGTCCCGCTCAGGCGCCAGCTCCATAATCTTGCCAAGATACATCACCGCAATGCGGTCGCTGATATACTGCACCGTCGGCAGGCCGTGTGCGATAAAGATATAGGTGAGGCCCAGCTCTTCCTGCAGATCTTTCAACAAATTGAGTATCTGGGCCTGAATAGAGACATCTAGTGCAGACACCGGCTCATCGCAGATGACAAGCTTCGGTTTCAGCGCCAGGGCCCGGGCAATGCCGATGCGCTGGCGCTGCCCGCCCGAAAACTCATGCGGGTAGCGCGTCTGGTAGCTCTTGTCCAAACCCACCAGCTCCATCATATATTCGACATTTTTGCGAATTTCCTTTGCGCTCATCTTTGTTTGAATGTGGTAAGGCTCCGCAATGATATCAAACACCTTTTTTCTAGGGTTCAGCGATGAAAACGGATCCTGAAACACCATCTGCATCTCACGGCGCAGAGGCTTGAATTCCCTGGCGCTCATGGCAGTGATGTCATGCCCGTCAAATACGATGCGGCCGCCCGTCTCCTTCAACAGCCGGATGATAAGGTTTCCTATCGTGGATTTTCCGCAGCCGGATTCCCCCACAATGCCCAGTGTCTCGCCTTGGCACAGTTGAAAGCTGACGCCGTCCACGGCGTGAACATATTGCTTGTTTTTCTTCAAAAAGCCGCCGCCAGCCGGAAAAGCCATTTTCAGGTTCTCTACTTCCAGCAGATATTTATCCTGCCCAACACGCGCTTCACTCATGGGCCTGCCCTCCCTTCTGTTCCCCTTCGCCTGCATACAGCAGGCAGCGCACAGTGCGTCCTTCATACTCCACCATCGGCGGAACATTTTCACGGCACGCCTTTGTGGCATGCGGGCACCGCGGATGGAACCGGCATCCGGCAACCATCTGCGACAGCGGCGGCACCGTGCCCGGTATGGTGGGCAGCCGCCCGCGCTCATCGCCCAGCCGGATGGTGCTGTTGATCAGCCCCTCCGTGTACGGGTGCAGCGGCTTGCGGAACAGGTCGTATACGCTGGCCTGCTCAATGATCTCGCCCGCATACATCACGGCCACGCGGTCGGCCATCTCTGCCACCACGCTCAAATCGTGCGTGATGAGGATGACCGCTGTGCCCAATTCGCGGCGAAGGTCCTTCATCAGCTTCAATATCTGCTTTTGTATTGTCACATCCAACGCTGTGGTAGGCTCGTCAGCAATCAGCAGCTTGGGCTTGCACGAAAGCGCCATGGCAATCATCACGCGCTGGCGCATGCCGCCGCTGAGCGCAGCCGGATAACGGCCGTATACGTTCTCCGGGTCCGGGATGCCCACAAAGCGCAGCATCTCGATGCTCATCTGCTTTGCCTGCGCGCGGCTCGCCTTTTGGTGTAGGCGGAACACCTCGTCCATCTGGTTGCCCACGGTAAACAGCGGGTTCAGCGAGGTGAGCGGCTCCTGAAATATCATGGACATCTTATTGCCGCGAAGCTCACGCAGCTTATCTTCCTTCAAACGGCTGATATCCTGCCCATCCAGCAAAATAGCATCCGCGTTTACAATGCCCGGCTTTTCCACAAGGCCCATGATAGAAAGGCTGGTGAGGCTTTTTCCGCAGCCGCTCTCGCCGACGATGCAGAACACCTCCCCTTCCATCACCTCAAACGAGTTGCCCTGTATAGCTGTGAGCATGCCTTCCAGCGTTTTGAATTTCACGCTGAGATTTTCCACTTTCAGCAGTGTCTTTTTCATACGACCACCCCTTTTACAAGCCCTTATTGTGGGGGTCCAGCACATCACGCAGCCAGTTTCCCAGGAATGTGATGCCCAGGATAGCAACCGTGATCATAATGCCGGGGAACGTAGCCACCCACCAGTGCGTTGCCAGCAGCACACGCCCATCACTGAGCATGCCGCCCCACGAAATGAGCGGTGCCTGAATGCCCACGCCCAAAAAGCTGAGCGATGCCTCGGTAATAATGCTGCCTGCCACGCTCATCGTGGACACCACGATAAACGAGGGCCAAACGTTCGGAAGCACATGATGAAAAATAATATGCCAGGAAGGCGCGCCCAGGGTTTTGGATGCCCGAACGAACTCCTTTTCTTTCAAGCGCAGCACTTCGGATCGGATCAAACGGGCGTAGGGCACCCACGAGATGGCCGCAATCACAAGCACAAGTGTGGTGATGCCGGAGCTTTTGAACACCATCAGCGTCACCAGTGCCAGCAAGATGCCGGGGATGGCGTAAAATGCATCGGCCACGCGCATAATGACATGGTCTGTCACGCCGCCATAATAGCCGGAGATAAGCCCCAGCACCATTCCCACCGCACCACTCATCAGTGTGGCCAGAATGCCCACCACCAGCGAAATTTGCGAGCCATACAGCATCCGCGAGAGTATGTCGCGGCCGAGGTTGTCTGTTCCCAGAACATTGTTCCAGTCGCCGCCCTCCATCCACGCGGGCGGCTTTGCCATATTCATCAGGTCCATGGCGTTGGGGTCATGCGGGGCGAGCTGAACCGCGAAAACGGCGCACAGGCAGATAAGCAGCACAATAATCATGCCTGCTGTCCCCGTGCTGCTGTGAAACAGCAGCTTAAAAAAACGCTTGACTTTTTTCATGTTTTTCGCCCCCCCTTACTGATATTTGATGGTGGGATCAATCAGACAATAGGCGATGTCGGAAAGAAGGTTCGCCACAATGGTAATAAATGCCACCGCCATAACGCCCGCCTGTACCACCGTCATATCCAGGTTGGCAACGCCGCGGTAAATAAGCATGCCAAGGCCCGGCCATGCAAAGATTGTCTCTGTAATCAGCGCGCCGCCTATCAAGGTGGGCAGCTGCATGGCAATGATGGTGATCACCGGCACCAGTGTATTTTTGAAAGCATGTTTAAAGATAACGGTCGTTCCGCGCAGGCCCTTGCTGCGCGCCGTACGGATGTAGTCCTGCTGCATCACTTCAATCATGTTCGAGCGGACAAGCGGTATAATCTTTGCCGCAGTGACCAATGTCAGCGTGGCTGCGGGCAGCACCAGATTCTGCCATGTTCCCGAACCGGATACCGGCAACAACTTAAGGTTCACAGAAAATACCAGAATAAGCATGATGGCCACCCAGAACCCCGGCATCGCTTGGCCCAACGCAGCAAACCCGTTCACCAGAAGATCGAACGGCGTGTTGCGGAAATGCGCCGCCGCCACACCAAGCACAACGCCCACGAGCACCGAAAACGCAAGCGATACACCCGCCAACTGCAGCGAATAGGGAATGCGCTCCATCACCAGGCTCAACGCGTCCTGATTATACTGATAAGAGGTGCCAAAATCGCCCCGCAGCAAATTGCCTATGTAAATAAAGAACTGCTCGTAGAAGGGCCTGTCCAGCCCCAAAGCTTCCCTGAGGGCAGCCTTTGCTTGCTCGCCCGCTTCCGGCGGAAGCATCAGGGCGACCGGGTCGCCTGCAACATAGACCAAACAAAAAATAATGAGTGTCAGGATCAGAAGCACGGGAATGATCTGCACGATCCGTTTCAGCAAATATCTACCCATGAGAAGTCTCCTTTATCAAAAAAGAGGCGCATCGGCATTGCCCGATGCGCCTCCCCTTTCGGTTGCGCCGCAGACGCCTTACTTCAGCGTAATGCGGTTTACATGGAACTGTTCGTCAATGCGGCTGGTGAAATCAATGCGGGAATTTATGCCATAAGGCACTTTCAGATGAATAAACGGGGCCTGCACACATTCATCCACGAAAATCATCTGCTGCATCTCAATAAGCTGTTCGGCGCGGCTCTCCGGGTCCATGTTGTTCAGAGCCTCCAGATACAGCTCGTCATATTCGCTGGTGCTGTAGCAGCTGATGGGCGTGCAGTTTTCCGTGCGGTATTCGTTCATGCCATACGAGGCGTCAAAGAAATCGTCGCCATAGGCAATCAGCGCCATGCCGTTGAACTCGCCGGCATTGAATTTGTTAATGTAAGCGCTCCACTCCAGCACGTTCAGCTTGATATTCAGGCCAGCCTGCTGCAGCATGCCGGCCACCACATTGCCCACGTCGGCGTCCATCAGGTAGCGGCCATTGGGCACCAGAAGTTCAATCTCTTCTCCGTTGTAGCCAGATTCCGCAATCAGCTCTTTCGCCTTTTCAGGGTCGTATTTGTCAATCCCGTACAGGCTTTCGTCCTGGCCGAATACGCCCGGGGCAATGCGGGTATAGCAGGGGGTGCCCGCGCCCTTCAGCACGGTGTCAATGATAGTCTGGGCATCCAGCGCATACGCCACAGCCTCGCGCACTTTCTGGTTCTGCGTAGGCGTGCTGTCCCACTTCATTATCACATTGTAAATACGCGTGCCGTTACCAAGCACCATCTCGGTGTTCTCGGCCTCGTCAATGCGCTCCCACTCGTTGGTGGGCACATTCACAATGATATCCACGTTGCCGGTCAGCAGCTCTGCCACGCGGGTAGACGCCTCAGGAATGGCGCGGAAGCGCACTTCATCCCAGTACGGCGTACCGCCGAAGTAATCGTCATAGCGCTCCAGCACCACAACGTCGTCCTTTATCCATTCCTTAAACTTATAGGGGCCGCAGCCAATGGGGTGCTCCAAATAGTAATCAAGGCCATTTTCCTCAATGTATTTCGAGGGCATTACCTCGCTGCCGTTCTTGGACAGAAGCGAAAGCATTGTGGGGTACGGGCCGTTGGTCACGAAGCGCACCGTGTAATCATCTACAATCTGCACTTCTTTGATCACAGAGAAGATATGGTTCTCTGCCAGAGATTCATCCGTAGCAGCGCGCTCATACGTCCACTTCACATCCGCCGCCGTGAACGGGTCACCGTTGTGCCAGGTTACGTCATCACGCAGCTTGAACTCCCACGTGGAGTCATCAATCATCTCATAGCTTGTTGCCAGCACGCACATCCAGGAGTTATCTTCGTCGGCGCGTTCCACAAGGCTGTGGCTGACATTGCACAACACGGCGCCGGTAACGCCGTTGTTGTGGTTCTGCATATCGAACGTGCTGATATCGCCGCCCTGGGCAATTGTCAACACCTTTTTTCCGTCTTGTGCCGCGGAAGAGGCAGGCGGCGTACTTTCGGTAGGCTGCGAAGTGCTGGGCGCGCCGCATCCGGCCAGAGAGGCCATCAGCATTGCCGCAGCCAACAGCGCAGCTGCAAGTTTCTTTTTCATCTGTGTAGTCCTCCTTGTTATATAATTGGGGTCACCCCCCCAATAGACAAAACTAAGTTTAGAAAAAACAATATCACCGATTTCAAATCAACACAAGACATCTTGATAACAACTTTGTTTTCTGTATCATACAGTGTCGGCTTTGATCTGTCAATGGATATTTTCCGTTTTCCCCCTCAGAAAGTCTTTTTTAATTGAAAATTGTTATAGTATACAATTTTTGCATCTGTTTTTTGGATATAGCCAAGTTAACAGATTTTTCTTTTCAACTTTTTTGCAATTTTGCTATATTTTCTTTTTTTAGTTCTCATTTTCACAATTCCGCTTGACAAAATTGGCGTTCATCGTTTATCTTATTTTTATGACATCTTTATAACAACTTACTTTGTTTTCATTTGGTATCTAAACTTCTCTCTTTCAACTATAGAACAAGAGGTGGACCCCCATGGTTATTGACATACATGTACATCCTGCATTTTACGACCCCATCTGTGAGGACCCGCAGCGCGTGGACACCCGTAAAAAAGTAATGGGATACGATTTGATGAGCCCCTTCCCGCTGGAGCTTGTGGAAAAGCAGATGGCCTTTGCCGGGGTGGATAAGCTGGTGCTTTTGGGCGAAGATTGCGCAGCAGAGGACGGCGCGGTGCTTTCCAACGAGGAGATAAGCCGAATTGTCTCTCTGGACCCCAACCGGTTTATTGGTTTTGCCACAGTAGACCCCAACCGCCCTGATGCTTTGAACCGCCTTCGCCACGCATTTGAAACGTTAAAGCTGCGCGGCCTGAAGCTGCATCCGTCCAAGCAGCAATTTTACCCCAACGACCCGAAGCTGTTCCCCATTTATGAGCTGTGCCTTTCTTACAATGTGCCCATTACGTTCCACTGCGGCATGTCCTGGCAGCCGAACACCTATCTGAAATACGCCCACCCCTATCTGTTTGAAGACATTGCCGTGCGCTACCCGGAACTACGCATCAATCTGGCGCACTTCGGCTTTCCCTGGGTGCTGGAGACGGCGGCCCTCATCCTGAAATACCCCAATGTCTACGCCGACACCTCGTGCTGTTATATGGATTGCCCTGAGCAGTTCTTCGAGCAGCTGTTCTTCAAGCTGATGGGCCCGCTTTGGGTAGAGCATAACCTGGCCGACAAGATACTGTTCGGCTCCAACAACCCCCGCTTCCGCCCAGCACGCATTAAACGCGGGCTGGAAGCGCAGCCCTTCTCGCCCGAGACGATGGACAAAATTCTCGGTGGGAACGCTGTAAAATTCCTTGGCTTGGAGGTTGAGAACAATGGTTGAATTCACAAAAATCAAGAAGTGCTCCACCAAGGAGTTCGAATTGATTAAAATAACAGATGATGTACGCCAATTTGCGGCACAGTCCAAAATCAAAAACGGCGTGGTGTACGTGATTCTGTCGCACACCACGGCGGGCATCATGGTGAACGAGAGCCTGCCCTGCCTGGAAAAGGACATCGAGGCCACACTGGAAGACCTTGTGCCTCTGAAGCGCGATTATGCGCATTCGCATTTTCTGCCCAGCTATGGTGCCATTGGCGGAAATGCGCCAGGCCATCTGAAATCCATGCTGGTGGGCAACCACTGCGTCATCCCCCTCATTGACGGCAAGCTTGTGATGGGGATGGCACAGGACGTCTACCTGGCCGAATTTGACGGCGTACAGCAGCGCACCTTTTTCATCGAGATCATCGGAGAATGAACATACCGGCGGCCCTGCACAGGCGGGGCCGCCCTTTCTGAACAGGAGGTTCTTTGCATGATGCGCACAGACTATCTGGAAAAACTGACTGCTCTGCTTCGGGCGGAAAAATGAGACGCCATGCTTCTGTGCCCCTCGGAAGAGCTTCGCTTTTTTGCCGGGTTTTCGCCCCTGATGTGCGAGCGCTTTCAGGGGTTGTTTTTGAAACAGGACGGGCGCATGTTCTATTTCTGCAACCTGCTCACCGGTGAAGAAGTGCGCGCTGCGGCGCCGGACGCCTTCCCCGTATACACCTGGTTCGATAACGACATTATGACAGAGGAAATCTGCCGCATATTCGAAAAGGAAGGCCTTGCAGGCGGGCGCATTGCTGTCAACTCAACGGCACAGGCTTTCAATATTCTGGATATCGCCGCCGCCACCGGCACCCGGTTTGAAAACGGCGTTCCGCTTCTGGAACAGGCGCGGATCTGTAAAACACCACAGGAACTGGACTGCCTGCGCCGTGCGGCGGCCATTGCCGACCAGGGCTTTTTACACACACTGCCGCATATCCGCCCCGGCATGACAGAGGGCGAGATCCACGATATACTCGTGCAGGAGATGGAGGCGCTGGGCGGCAGCGACGCGGGCGCGCTGGTAGCCTCCGGCCCGAATGCAGGCTACCCTCACTACAGCGGCAGCAGCCGGGCTGTACAGCCCGGCGATTGCATCATCATGGATTTCGGCTGCCTGTATCATGGCCTGCACTCCGATATGACGCGCACCATTTTTCTGGAGCCTGTACCCGCCGAGGCGCGCAGGCTTTACTGGCTGCTGCACAGCGCACAGGCTGCGGCGGAAGACGCCGCCTGTGAGGGGGCTTTCGTGCCGGATATTGATGCCGCGGCAAGAGTTGTGCTTGAAAAGGCTGGCCTCGCCCACACGTGCACCACACGCATTGGCCACGGCATTGGCTACATGACACACGAGGCTCCTTACATCAACGCCCACAACGCCATCCGCCTGCGGCGAGGCATGTGCTTTTCCATTGAACCGGGCATCTACCTGCCCGGCAGGCTGGGTATCCGCATTGAGGATATTGTGGCCATTGGGCACGACGGCCGGCGCGAAGTGCTGAACCGCGCCGAAAAGCGCCTTATCTCTGTCGGGGCCGGCGGCATTCATACGGAACCAGCCACCTGAACCAGATCCTTTACAAGCCGTGCAACACCGCTTCATTCCGCGCGGTGTTGTACGGCCGTTCTTTTTTATAAAACATGCCGCCTTCCACCCGAAAGCTTTGAAATATTGCGGCCAATCTGATATACTAAAAAATAATAGCTTTTATTCTGTGCGGCTGAAAACTGCACATTTTTTGCCTTTGGGCGGGTAACACTTGTCAGGCGGTGCATAATATTCTGAGGCCCGCTATCTGTGCACGGCTGCGCCGGCCATCCTGAGGAATGCGGACGGTGTGCGCACGGCGCCGGGCAAGGCTGCCCCGCACACTGACATTATATTTTCAGGAGAATCACTGCCATGAAACGATGCCTTGCCTGTGTGATGATTGCATTGCTCGTATTTGTGGCGCCGGCCTTTCCGGCGGGCGCCGCGGGCTTTGAACTGCCGGAGGGCACCCAAATCACCGCGCAAAGCGTATATATCGTGAACCTTGACACCGGCCTTTGCGTCTATGAGAAAAACGCCGATGAAAAGCGCAGCGTTGCCAGCCTCACCAAGCTGATGACGGCCCTGCTGCTAATTGAAAACGTGGAGGATCTGGAGGGTACCTATATCTCAGGCGGCACGGCGCTGTACACGGAGGAGATCACCGACCCGCAGGCCTCCAACGCCGATATTCTTCCCAACGAAGAAGTGCGCGCCATCGACCTTCTGTATGCCATGATGCTGCCCAGCGCCAACGAGGCGGCAAAAAATGCGGGCTACTTCCTTGGGAACGGTGATTTGAACAATTTCTATGCCCTGATGAACGCCCGTGCGGCCGAACTTGGCTGCACGAACACCAATTTTACCAGCGCCAACGGTCTGGCAGACATGGACGACGGCAACTATTCCACGGCGCGCGACATTTTTCTCATTGCGCAGGAATGCTGGAAGCATGAGGTGTTCCGCACCGTGGTGGGCACCCCCATGTATTGGATGCCTCTGACCAACAAGCATACTGCAGCAGAGTTCCCCGAGCAGAACCCGGATGCCGCCTATTTCATCACCAACTCCAACGCCATGCTCAAAGAGGCGTCGGGCGGTATGTACCGCTCGTATATCAAGGGCATCAAAACGGGCTCTACCTATGATGCGGGCCGCAACTTTGTCTCCGCTGCGGTGAACGATGCGGGCGAAAGCTTCATCGGCGTAGTGCTGGGCTGCCCCTGGGAGGCCGCAGAGGACGGGTTTGCCCTGTCGTTTCACGACACAGCCACGCTGTACGATTGGATCTTCTCTTCTTTTTCTGTACGGCCCACGCTTTCCACCGACACGCCTATCCATGAAGTGGCAGTAACGCATTCCTCCGAAACGGATACACTTGCCCTTGTGCCGGCGGATAACCTTGCCACCATTCTGCCCAACGACAGCGACGATGCGATGCAGCAGACGTTCGATGTGCCCGAAAGCGTGGAGGCGCCTGTGAAGCAGGGCGACAAAATAGGCACCGTGACCGTGTCACTTGCCGGGGAGGTCATTGGCACAGTGGACCTTTTGGCCGCGCAGGACGTGGCTCTGAACCCTGTGTTGTATGCTTTTTCCCGGCTGAAGACCTTTTTCACCAGCACCTACATGTGCGTGGTATATGTTCTGACGGCCCTGTTCGCGCTGTTCTATGCCGGGCTTTACGCCTGGCTGCTGCGCGACGCGAAAAAGCGAAAGGCGGCGCGCAGGGCCAGGCAGGCAGGCAGCGGTGTGCCGCGGCCGCAGGGCCGTCCGCCGCGCACCCCGCCCGGCAGGTGATAAATTCCGCACTTTCCCGGCGCCATGCGCCGGATATACGCGCCCGGCTGTTTTGACGGGCCTTCTATGAGGGAGAAATTATTATGAAAGATATCAGCGAAGCCCGCAACCTGACACTTCTGATGGATTTTTATGAGCTCACTATGGCCCGCGGCTACTTTGACAGCGGCTATCAGGACAAGGTGGGCGTTTTCGACATGTTCTTCCGCAAGATACCGGATGACGGCGGCTTTGCCATTGCGGCGGGGCTGGCGCAGTTCTGCGAGGTGATAGACAACCTCCATTTCGACGAGGGCGATATCAGCTACCTGCGCTCGAAGGGCTGCTTTTCCGAAAGTTTTCTGGATTACCTTCGCAACTTCCGTTTTCACTGCAATATCGGGGCCGTGCCGGAGGGTACGCCCATCTTCCCAGGTGAGCCCATTGTCATTGTGGAAGGGCCCGCCATCGAGGCGCAGCTTATTGAAACGCTGCTGCTGGTCACGTTCAACCACCAGAGCCTCATCTGTACCAAGACCAACCGCATTGTGCGCGCCAGCGAGGGCCGCGCGGTGATGGAGTTTGGCTCGCGCCGGGCGCAGGGGTACGACGCCGCTGTGCTGGGCGCGCGCGCGGCATACATCGGCGGTGTGGCGGGCACCGCCTGCGTCATGGCAGACCGCATCTACGGCATTCCTGCTCTGGGCACCATGGCGCACTCCTGGGTGCAGATGTTCCCCTCCGAATACGAGGCATTCCGCCGATATGCCGAACTGTACCCCGACAACTGCACCCTTCTGGTGGATACTTACAGCGTGACAAAAAGCGGCATTCCCAATGCCATCCGCGTGTTTGACGAGGTGCTCGGGCCCCGCGGCATCCGCCCGAAGGGCGTGCGCATTGATTCCGGCGACATCGCCTACCTCTCCAAAAAGGCGCGCCGGATGCTGGACGCCGCGGGCTATGAAGACTGCGGCATCTGCGCGTCGAATTCGCTGGATGAATACATCGTGCGGGACCTTATCCTGCAGGGCGCAAAGGTGGATTCCTTCGGCATCGGCGAAAACCTCATCACCTCGAAAAGCGCGCCCGTGTTCGGCGGCGTATACAAGCTGGCCGCCGTGAAAGAGGGCGGGACGTATGTGCCCAAAATCAAAATCAGCGAAACGGCGGAGAAAATCACCACCCCGCATCTGAAAAACCTGTACCGTATCTACGATAAAGAGACAGGCAAGGCCATGGCGGATTATATTACTATGTGGGATGAGACAGTGGACACCGAGAACGGCCTGACGCTTTTCGACCCTGTGCAGACCTGGAAGAAGCGCACATTTGAAAATATCTGCCTGCGCAAGCTGAACGTGCCTATTTATGTAAACGGGCGCCGCGTGTACGAGAACCCGCCTCTGAAAGAGATACGCGCCTACTGCCGCCAGCAGGTGGACAGCCTGTGGGACGAAGTAAAGCGCTTTGAAAACCCGCACCGGTACTATGTAGACCTTTCACAGAAGCTTTGGGACGAACGCCACCGCCTGCTGGATGAATACGGCCGGGGCTGACACATTAGAAAACGGAGCATCTCTCATGGAACAACACCTTCCCCCGCAGCAGAAAACGTCGCTTTTGCGGCGTTTTCTGCCTTATCTGCTGCGCTACAAGGGCATCCTTGTGTTCGATTTGGCATGCGCAGGGCTCACCACGCTGTGTGAGCTGGTGCTGCCTTTGATGCTGCGCGCCATCACGAACCGCGCCGCGCAGGACCTTTCCAGCCTGACGCTCGCCTTCATCCTTCAGGTGGGCGCCGTGTACTTCGTGCTGCGCGTCATTGACGCGGCGGCCAACTATTTCATGCAGAACACCGGCCATGTGATGGGCGCGCATATCGAGACGGATATGCGCCGCGACGCCTTTGCCCACCTGCAGCGCCTTTCCGACGCCTATTTTGCCAACACCAAGGTGGGGCAGATTATGGGCCGGCTGACAAACGATTTGTTCGACGTGACGGAATTTGCCCACCACTGCCCGGAGGAGTTCTTTATCGCCGTGCTGAAGTGCGCGGCCTCGTTCGTCATTCTGATGCGTACGAACGTGCCCCTCACCCTGCTCATTTTCGCCTGCCTGCCCGTGATGGTGGTGTGCTGCACACGCTTCAACCACATGGTGCGCGCCACCTTCCGGCGCCAGCGGAGGCATATCGGCGAGCTGAACGCCCGCATTGAAGACAGCCTGCTGGGCGAGCGCGTGGTAAAGGCCTTCTCCGGCGAAGAGGCGGAAAAGGAAAAATTTGAGCGCGACAACGCCTCGTTTCTCTCTATCAAAAAGGACATGTACCATTGGATGGCCGCCTTCAACACCACCACACGCCTGTTCGACGGGCTGATGTATCTGGTGGTTCTGGTGGCCGGCGGCATCTTCATGATGCGCGGCGCCATCGAGCCCGGCGACATGGTGGCCTATGTGCTGTATGTCACCACCCTTCTCACCACCATCCGGCGCATTATCGAATTTGCCGAGCAGTTCCAGCGCGGCGTCACCGGCATCGAACGCTTCTGCGAAATTATGGACGCCGAGGTGGATATTCTGGACGAGCCCGGCGCAAAGCCCCTGCGCGACGTGAAGGGCGAAATCGTGTTCGACCACGTTTCCTTCGAATACCCGGATGACCACAACAGGGTGCTGCGCGATATCTGCCTCACGGTAAGGGCCGGGGAAAAGCTGGCGCTGGTGGGCCCCTCCGGCGGCGGCAAAACCACGCTGACAAACCTTATCCCCCGCTTTTACGACGCCACAAGCGGACGCATCCTTCTGGACGGGCAGGATATCCGCACCGTCACGCTGAAAAGCCTGCGCGGCGCCATCGGCATCGTACAGCAGGACGTGTACTTATTCTCCGGCACGGTGGCTGAAAACATCGCATACGGCCGCCCGGGCGCAAGCCGGGCGGACATCGAGCAGGCCGCGCGCCTTGCCGGTGCGCATGAATTCATTGAAAAGCTGCAAAACGGCTACGACACCTATGTGGGCGAGCGCGGGGTAAAGCTCTCCGGCGGGCAGAAGCAGCGCGTCTCCATCGCGCGGGTGTTCCTGAAAAACCCGCCCGTGCTCATTCTGGACGAGGCCACCAGCGCGCTGGACAACGAAAGCGAATATCTGGTGGGGCAAAGCCTTGCACGCCTTGCAAGGGGGCGCACCTCGCTTACCATTGCGCACCGCCTCACCACCATACGCAGCGCAGACCGCATACTGGTGCTGGACGGCGAAGGTATTTCCGAAGAGGGCACCCACGAACAGCTTCTTGCCCGGAAGGGCGAGTACTGGCGCCTGTGGACGGGCGCGCAGAAGCTGCATGAAGAAACCATATAAGGGCGCCGCGCCGCACGGCAGGCTTCCCCTTCCGTTTGAAAAGGAGGCGTACCTATGAACGGGCCGCTTGTCTCTATCATTGTCCCGGTCTATAATGCCGCGGCAGGGCTGGCCAAATGCATTGAAACGGCCCGCAGGCAGACATACGGGAATATCGAATTGCTGCTTGTGAACGACGGCAGCGCCGATTCCTCGCCGCATATCTGCCGCATGTACGCCCGGGTGGATGCGCGCATCCGCGTAATAGACAAGGAGAACGCCGGCGTTTCAGCCGCGCGCAATGATGCGCTGCGGGCCGCACGCGGCGACTATATCCAGTTTGTGGATTCCGACGATTACCTTACCCCCAACGCCACCGAACAGCTTGTACGCGCTGCCGAGAGCCTGCGGTGCGACCTTGTGATAGCCGATTATTTCCGCGTGGCACCCTCTGGCATCACGCGGCACGGCTTTCTGAAAAGCACCGCCGTGATGGACCAGACCCAGTTCGCCCTGGGCCTGATGGATGAGCCCGCCAGCTTTTACTATGGCGTGCTGTGGAACAAGCTGTACCGCGCGGACATCATCCGCGCCCACGGTGTGCGCTGCAACACGGCCCTCTCATGGAGTGAGGATTTTCTGTTCAATCTGGAGTATATCCGCTATGCCCAGCGCTTTTTCGCCCTGGATGAAGCAGTGTATTACTATGTAAAAAACCCCTCCAGCATCACCCATACCCAGATGGACCTTATCAATGTGATGAAAACCAAGGCCACCCTGTTTGCCTATTATAAAGAGCTGTATGAAAAGCTTGGTTTATACGAACAGTATAAACCACAGATATTCAAGTATCTGATTGCCACAGCCGAACACGGCTGAACGGCAGCCACGCCCGGAACGGCATTGCGCTGCGCCCTGTGCGCCGCAGGCCGCCGGGCTTTTTCTTGCATCTGCCCGGGCGCAGGGGTATAATAACGGAGGTACAAGCCCTGCGCGCACAGCGCGCATTCTGTATATTTTTCATCAAAGGAGAACCCCGCATGACGCAAATGGAATATCTGAAGCAGCAGCTGCTGGCCGTGCTGGCCATAGACAGCCCCACCGGCCACACCGCCGCCGCGGCGCAGTATGTGCTGGAGCAATACAGGGCGCTGGGCTTTGCCCCCGCGCTGACGAACAAGGGCGGCGTTCTGGTGTGTGTAAACGAAGGGCGCGCGGGCGGCGAAGGCGGCCTGCTGCTGGAGGCCCATCTGGACACGCTGGGCGCCATGGTGGCCGAAATAAAGCCGAACGGCCGCCTGCGCCTGACGCCGCTGGGCGGGCTGAACGCCAACAACACCGAGGCCGAGAACGTGCGCCTTGCCACGCGCGGCGGCAGGGTGTTTTCCGGCACATTCCAGTTAAAGAACGCCTCGGTGCATGTGAACGGCGAATACTCGAATGAAAAGCGCACCTTTGATTCCATGGAGCTTGTGCTGGACGAGGATGCCGCCTCCAAAGAGGAGGTGCTGGCGCTGGGCATCCGCACGGGCGACATCGCCTGTTTCGATGCACGCACCACTATCACCGAAAGCGGATACATCAAAAGCCGTTTTCTGGACGATAAGCTCAGCGTGGCCATTCTGCTGGCGCAGGCCAGGGGCCTTGCCGAAGGCGGAAAAAGGCCGGCGCGCGCTGTATGGCATCATATCACTGTGTTCGAAGAGGTGGGCCACGGCGGCAGCGCCAGCGTGCCGCAGGGCGTCACCGAGGCCATCAGTGTAGACATGGGCTGCGTGGGCGAAGGGTTGAGCTGCACGGAAAAACAGGTGTCCATCTGCGCGAAGGATTCCGGCGGCCCGTACCACGAGGCTGTGGTGAACGGCCTTGTGGCCGCGGCACAGGCCGCAGGCGTGGATTTTGCCGTGGACATATATCCCTATTACGGCTCGGACGTAGAGGGCACCCTGCGCGCAGGCCATGATGTGCGCCACGGCCTTGTGGGCGCAGGCGTATACGCCTCGCACGGGTACGAGCGCAGCCACCTTGCGGGCGCAGAGAACACCCTGCGCCTGCTGGAGGCCTACTTGGAGCAAAGCACATATGCGTGAGCGGGCCATGAAAGCCGGGCTGCCCGGCAGGCAGGCGCCCGCATCCCCGGAGCAGGGCCCTGTGACGCTTCGGGCTTTGACACCAGAGGACGCCCCGCTGTACTGCCGCTGGCTGAAGAATGCTTTTGTGGCGGAAAACTACGGCGGAGCCGATGTGGATTTCACAGAAGAGATGGCGCGCGGCTTTTTTGCCTCCCGGCAGGGCAAACCGTCTTTTCTCATCCTTGCCCGGCCCGGCGGCCAGCCCGTGGGGTTCTGCGAGCTGGCAGGGCTGGACGAGACGGTGCGCAGCGCCCCCCTGGGCATATTCATCGGGGAGGCGGCGGCCCGCGGGCGCGGGCTTGGCGCCGCCGCGCTGGATGCCCGCTGGAGTATGGGTTCGGCACGCTGGGGCTTCACAGCGTTTGGCTGAGCGTCTGGGCGGGCAACGCCCTGGCCCTGGCGCTGTACCGCCCCGCAGGCTTCCGGGAGGCCGGCCGCCGCCGGGACGCCTGGCGCTGGCGCGGAAAGCTGTACGCCCTTGTGTATATGGACCTTCTGGCAGAGGAATTTTTCGCCCTGCAGAAAGCGGGCGGGGCCGGGGCGTGCAGGCGGTGCGCCGCCCCGGCTGAGGCGCACTGCCTTTCGAAAAAATAAAGCAAACAGAAAAGAAGGAATGAACATGACAAAGATAACCATTTTTTCCGGTTTTTTGGGTGCGGGCAAAACCACACTCATCAAAAAGCTCATTGCCGACGGCTATGCCGGTGAGAAGCTGGTTCTGATTGAAAACGAATTTGGCGAGATCGGCATTGACGGCGGCTTTCTGAAAGAGGCCGGCATCCAGATTACAGAAATGAATTCCGGCTGCATCTGCTGCAGCCTGGTGGGCGATTTCGGCAGGGCTCTGCAAAAGGTGCTGGACGAATATGCGCCGGACCGCATCCTCATCGAGCCCTCAGGCGTGGGCAAGCTTTCGGATGTGATTGCCGCCGTGCAGGCCCTGCATGCAGACGCAGAGCTGGCCGGCTTCGTCACCGTGGCCGACGCGGGCAAGGTAAAGCTGTATATGAAGAACTTCGGCGAATTTTACAATAACCAAATTGAGCACGCCAGCGCCATCATCCTCAGCCGCACGCAGAACATCAGCGAAGAAAAGCTGGCCGCCGCCGTGGCACTGCTGCGCGAAAAGAACGCCCAGGCGCCCATTGTCACCACGCCGTGGGACGAGCTCACCGGCGCGCAGCTTCTGGACGCGATGGAGCGCCGCGGCACCCTGATGGCACAGCTGGCCGAGGAGGTGGCTCATGAGCACGAACACGGGCACAGCCACGGCGAGGGCTGCACCTGCGAGGCATGCAGGCACGGGCACGGGCATGAACATGAGCATGAGCACGAACACGGGCGCCACCACGAGCACGGCGATGCCTGCGGCTGCGGGCATCATCATGGCCATGAGGGCCACCATCACGCGGATGACGTGTTCCAAAGTTTCGGCGGCGAGACGCCGCGCGTGTATACTGAGGCCGAGCTGAACGACGCCTTTGCCGCGCTGGATTCCGGCGAATACGGCGCCGTGCTGCGCGCCAAGGGCATCGTGGCCGGGCCGCAGGGCTGGCTGCATTTCGACTATGTGCCGGGCGAGGGCAGCGTGCGCGCCGGTGCGCCGGATTACACCGGCCGCATCTGCGTTATCGGCGCCGGCCTTGCCGACGAGGCCCTGCGCGGCCTGTTCCATTTGTAAAAAGGAGGGCGGCAAATGGCTGTTCCGCTTTATGTGTTCCTCGGCTTTCTGGAGGCCGGAAAAACCAGCTTTATTCAGGAGACGCTGGAGGACCCGGACTTCAACACCGGGGAAAAAACGCTTCTTGTGCTGTGCGAGGACGGCGAGACAGAGTACGCGCCGGAGAAATTCGCAGGCGGCAATGTGGCCGTGCTGCCCGTAGAGGGGCAGCAGGCCCTGACGCGGGGGCTTTTTGAAGAATACACGAAAAAGCACCGCGTGGACAGGGTGCTGGTGGAGTACAACGGTATGTGGCCCGTGCAGGCGCTGTATGACGCGCTGCCCAAAGGGTGGGAGATATTCCAGATGATGACCGTGGCCGATTCCTCCACCTTCCCCGCCTATCTTGCCAACATGCGCCAGCTTGCCGTGGAAAAGGTGCAGGAGCCGGACGTGGTCATTTTCAACCGCGTGACGGACGCCACCGACAAAGCCACCCTGCACCGCGCCGTGCGCATGGTGAACCGCCGCGCGCAGATCCTGTTCGAGACGGTGAACGGCGAGGTAGCGCCGGACACCATTGTGGACGAGCTGCCCTTTGATATGGACGCAGACGTGGTGGAGATAGGCGATGAGGATTACGGCCTGTTTTATATCGACATTTTTGATAATGTAAAAAAATATCTGGGCAAGACCATCCGCTTCAAGGCCTATGTGTGCCAGACAAAGCGCGTGCCGGAGGGCTGCTTTGTGGCCGGGCGCTTCGGCATGACGTGCTGCGCAGAGGACATTTCGTTCATCGGGCTTATCTGCGAGGCGGAAAATGCCGGGCAGCTCAAGCACCGCACCTGGGTGACGGTGACGGCCAGGGTGACCGTGAAAAAGCACGCCATTTATCAGGGGCCAGGGCCCTGGCTGCAGGCGGAAAGCGTGACGCCCGCCCAGCCGCCGGAGGATGAGCTGGTCTATTTCGTATAGCCCCCAAAAGCCGTGGTGCGGCCATGCGCCGCGGCGTCTTTGCAAAGGAGGGGAACGACATGGCATCCTGGATGGTGCATCTTCGCGTGGCGCAAGCCCTCAGCGCGCCGTTCACCGGCACACCGCAGGAGGCCACGGCCTATTATGTGGGCTCTGTCGGGCCGGACTGCGGCGCCTATATTGCAGAAAATGTGTTCGACCCGCCCACGCAGGTGACGCACTGGGCGCCGGACGGGTACAAGCGCAACTGCAATGCGGCCGCCTTCCGCACCGCTTATCTGGACGGAAAGGCGCACGCCCCAAAGGCGCGTGCCTTTTACGCGGCCTATTACATCCATCTGCTGACAGACCGCGCATGGGTGCGCGACATCGTAGAGCCTGTGCGCGCGGCGTCGGGCACCTCCTTCGGCACGCCGGAGGATATTGCCCTGACGCTGGAGCAGAAAAAAGACTGGTACGGGCTGGATATGCAGTTTCTTGCGGAAAACCCCGCCTTCGAGCCCCTGCAGGTGCTGGCGGGCGCCGGGGGCTTTCTGAACGAATACCTGCCCTATTACGGGCCGCACGCGCTGGCGGCGCAAATGAAGAACATCGTGGCATATTACCGCACGGGCACCACCCCGCAGGGGCGCGTATACCGCTGGCTCACAAAGCAGGGCATGGACGCGTTCATCTGCCGGAATGCCTGCGAAATACGCCCGCTTTTGCACGGGCTTTGAACCGTTCCGGGCACACAAAGGGGCGCGAAATATTTTTCGCGCCCCTTATAAATTCCTGATAAATGGCCGGTACACTTCTTTTCACAGGGCACACAGCCGCCTTTTGCGCGCACCGTGCCCTCACGGAAAGAAAAGGAGTGTTTTATCATGCAAACCGCAACGCTTTCCCCTGCCGGGGCACGGCAGAGCATCACTCAGAACGGGCTGAAGCTACTGGCCCTCAGCCTGATGCTGCTGGACCATATCCATTACTTTTTCGGCTTCACCGGCGCCATCCCCCTGATCTTCACCTGGTTGGGGCGCCTTTCGGCGCCGCTGTTTCTGTTCTGCCTTGTGGAGGGCTGGGCCCATACTCACAGCAAAAAGCGCTACTTTTTGCGCATCTGGCTGCTGGGCGCGGCCATGGGGGCCGTGCAGTACGCCTGTATTTTAGTGCCCGGCCTTCAGCGGGCGGACGGCTTTTTCCCGCAGAACGCCATGCTCTCTACCTTCACCCTCATTCTGGTGATGCTGTGGGGCGCAGATTTTGTGCGCAGCCGCAAATTTCTGCGCGGCCTTCTGCTGCTGGCCGCGCCCATTGCCTGGCCCTATTTTGCCATATATCTGCTGGCGCCGCTGCTGGGCAGGCATCAGGGCATTCTGGGGCTGCTGTTTTACACTGTGCTGCCCTCTACCAGCGTCATTCTGGACGGCAGCCTGTATTTCATACTGGGCGGCGTGCTGCTGTACGCCCTGCGCGGCCGCCGCGGCGTGCAGGCCGGGGCGTGGTTCGGCTGGACGCTGCTCACTGAGGGCGGCACCGTGCTGCTCGGCATCCATCTGACGGGCCTGCCCCTCTCGGCGCTGTTCACCATGGGGTATGAGTGGATGAGCGCCTTTGCGGCTCTTCTGTTCCTTGCGTACAACGGCGCGCGCGGGGGCGGCGGCCGCCTGCTTGGGCGGTTTTTCTATGCGTTTTACCCCGCTCATGTATATGTGCTGTACGCCCTTTCGTGCGTGCTGTACCCCATTTTGATGCGATAAGAGGTGAGACAGGATGGCCAATATCCTTGCCGTAGATGACGATGAAGACGTGCGCGCGCTTTTGCAGGCGGCGCTGGGGCGCGACGGGCACACGGTGAAAACGCTTGCCCGCGGGGCCGCCGTAACGCCCGAGGCGTGCCGTTGGGCGGACTGCATTCTGCTGGACGTGATGATGCCCGGCGAGGACGGCTTTGCCACCTGCGCGCGCATCCGCGCCCTTGCGGCCTGCCCCATCCTGTTTCTCACTGCAAAAACACAGGAGGCGGACGTGCTCACCGGGCTGGGCCTGGGCGGGGACGATTACCTCTCCAAGCCCTTCCGCATTGCAGAGCTGCGCGCCCGCGTGGCCGCGCACCTGCGGCGCGAAACGCGCGCGCCCGCCGCTTATGTGCGCCGGGGTGGCGTCTCGTTCGACATGCCCGGTAAGGCGGCTTTCTGTGCAGATACGCCCGTGAAATTCACAAAAAGCGAATATGCCATATGTGAATTTCTTGCCCTGCACACGGGGCAGACGTTTTCCAAAGAACAAATCTATGAGGCCGTGTTCGGCTTTGACGGCACGGCGGACGATTCCGCCGTGGCCGAGCATGTGAAGAATATCCGCGCAAAGCTGAAGGCCTTCGGCCTTTCGCCTATTGAGACAGTGTGGGGGGTAGGGTACAAATGGAAAAGCGAATAAGGGGGCTTTCCCTTGCGGGGCTTCTGTGGCGCTACCTCCTGGCGGCGGGCCTTTTGTGCCTTGCAGTGTGCCTTGCGGCGCTGTTCAGCTTTCAGTTTCTTATCAACTGCGGGTTTATTCTGCCCGCCTCAGCGGGCAGCGAGGCGGCGGCGCAGGGCGCCGCCATGGCCGCCGGGCACACGGCGGCCAGCTTTCCCGACGGCAGGCTGCCGGGCCTGTGCCGCTGGGCCGTATTCTCTTCGCCGCAGGCAGACGCGGAGGTGCTGCGCACCAACATGGACGGCTGGCACCTGGAAAAAGCCCTGAACGCCTGGCGCGGCGGCAGCGGCAACTGGGGCTACACGCAGTACCACACCGCCGTGCCGCTGGCGGACGGCGCCGTGGCCTATTTTCAGTACGACTACGCCGTGCCCTACGCAAACCCGGCCCTGCGCGGCAAGCTGCCGGATTTTCAAACCATGTTTCTGGCAGCCGCCGCACTGGCGTGCCTTGGCAGCGTGGTGTGGCTTACGCACGGCGTGACAAAGCGCCTGCGGGCGGACGCGCAGCTTCTGGCCGAGGCCGGCGGCGCCATTGCCGCCGGCACGCTGGAAAGCTGGCCGAAGGGCAGGCCCCGCGTGCGGGAATTTGCCGCCGCCCTGGCCACCATGGACAGCCTGCGGCAGGAGCTGGCGGCCTCGCTGAACAGCCAGTGGCAGGCGGAGGCCCTGCGCCGCAGGCAGCTTGCCGCCCTGGCGCACGATTTGAAAACGCCCCTCACCGTCATCAGCGGCAACGCCGAGCTTTTGTGCGAGGACGGCCTGCCTGCCCCGCAGCAGGCGCTGGCGCAGGGCATTGTGCGCAACGCCGGGCGCGCACAGCAGTATGTAGATTCGCTGCGCGCCGTGGCCGTGCTGGCCGCACAGAAGGAGGAAAAGGCCGAAACCCCGGCCGCCCCTCTGTTCGCGGCCCTGTGCAGGGACGCGCAGGCCCTGTGCGCAAAGGCCGGGCTGCGCTTTCAGCATGCTGTGCCGCAGGGCGGCCCGGCGGCGCTTGCCTGCGCCCGGGAGCTTTTGTGCCGCGCTGTGCTGAACCTTGTGGAAAACGCCGTTGCCGCCTCGCCCGAAAACGGCCTTGTGTGCCTTTCCATCCGGCAGGACGGCGGCCGGCTGTGCTTTTGCGTGCTGGACGAGGGCCCCGGCTTTTCCCCCGAGGCTCTGCGCCTGGGGACGCAGCCCTTCTATTCCGGCGACGCCGCGCGCAGCCCCGCAGCAGCGCACATGGGCCTGGGCCTTGCCATCGCCGACGAGGCCGCCCGGCTGCACGGCGGCAGGCTGGCGCTTTCGAACCGCCCGCAGGGCGGCGCCTGCGCCGAATTGTTCCTGCCGCTTGCCTGAGCGCCGGGCCCGTGCATAGCGAGCGCCGGCCGCCTTGGCCGGGGCCGGGCCAAAGGACATTCCTGCCAAAGAAGAACACCCCCGCATCACAACACTCTTTTTTAGCAGCCAGTGCGCACACATAAAAGGAGCCGGGGCATTTCGTCCGTGGCAGGGCCGGAAGCCGCCCCGGCCAAAGAAAGGCTTCCGGCACAGCGGCTGTCTATTTCCTTTTGCGGCCGCAAAGGGCGCCGCGGCTTTGTGCGGCAAAATACCCGCGCGCAGCAGGCAAACAGCCCCCTGCCAGAGGCAAGCGGCAAGCCTTTCTTTGCCGCCGCACACACAAACTCCGCCGTTCAGCGGCGCATGTGCTTTTGCCCCCGCGGGCCCGGATGCAAAAAGCGGAAAAGCCCCCATGGCAAGCCTGACGGCTGCCATGGGGCTTGACTGTATATTGTGCCGAAACAGCAGGGCAAAGCGTCCATTTCCCCGCCCGGCCCCAGGGGGGATGCCCCTGGCCTTTTCTTTTTCACCCGTTTTCCGACGGCTGCGCTTTGGCGCGCCAGCGGTGCTGGCAGGCCACAAAGCGCTCGGTGATGAGGTGCGGCCGCGTGACGGCAGAGCCTATCGTCACCATATCGGCCCCGGCATCCAGCACTGCCTCCAGGTCGGCCAGCTCCCAAATATGTCCCTCGCCGTTCACCGGAAGGTGCACAGCCTTTTTCAGCTCGCGTATCAGCCGCACATCCGGTTTTTCCCCCTTTCTGTCCAGGCTGCTGCGGGTGTAGCCGCTGAGGGTGGTGGAGATGATGTCCACAAGGCCCGTCCCGGCCACAGCCACACCCTCTTCCAGGGTAGCCAGGTCTGCCATGACGGCAATGTGCGGCCACAGCCTGCGCACCTCACCCAGCAGCTTCTTCAGCTCTGCAAGCCCGCGTTGGGGGCGCAGGGTGCAGTCAAGGCCAAGCACGTCGGCCCCGGCCTCCACCACTTCTTTCGCACGCTCCAGCGTAGGGGTGATGTAGATGGCGTCAAGGGGGTCCTGTCCTTCGGGAAAATCCTTGTAAATACCCACGATAGGCTTACCGGTGACGGCGCGTATGGCCCGGATATCCTGAGGCCAGCACGCGCGCAGGCCCTCGGCCCCGCCCATCAGCACACTCTGTGCCATTACGCGCATGTTCTGCGGGCCGTACAAAGGTGTATCTTCATAGGCCTGCACGCTGATGATAGTTTTGCCCATCAGCCTTTCTACCACAGGTTTCATGGAGCACCTCCCGTCAAAGCGTCACGTCTTTCGACTTGGACACCTTCATGAAAATACACAAAGACACCACCGTAGTCAAAGACAGAATGGTAGCCAGCGCCGCGGCGATGCCGTCGTTGCCGCGCGACACATACACATAAATAGCCAGCGTCAGCGTCTGCGTGCGCACCGTATACAGGCAGATGGCCGTGGAGAGCTCGGTGATGATGGTCACCCAGCTGAGTATGGCGCCGGAGATGATGCCGTTTGCCATCATGGGCACCGTGACGAGGAAAAACGTCTTTACCTTTGAGGCGCCAAGCGAGATAGCAGCCTCCTCTACCGTAATGGGTATCTGCTGCAGGGTTGCCACCGAGCTTCGTATTGTGTACGGCAGGCGGCGTATCACAAGGGCTATCACCATGATAATCATGGTGCCCGTGAGGATAAGCGGCTTCTGGTTGAAGGCCATGATAAGCGCAATGCCCACCACGCTGCCCGGAATGATATAGGGCAGCATGCTCATGATGTCGATGACGTTGTTAGCCGTATTTCTGCGGCGCACTACCAGATAGGCCACCAGCACCGCCAGCAGGATGATGACGGCCAGGGCGCTCAGGCCAATGACAAAGGTGTTTTTGATGGCGCTGCCTGCCACCTGAAAGGCCGAGCGGTAGCTTTCCAGCGAATAGCCCGGCACAAACGCCTTTCCGGAGGTTTTGCGGAAGGATTCATACAGGATGTAAAGCTGCGGCATGAACGCCACGCCCACTACGCCATAGGCAAAAACGTGGATAAGCACGTTGAACGGCCCCTTCGCCTTTTTGCGCTCGATGGGGTGAAGCGCGCTCATGGTGAAGGAAAACCGGTTGGACGTATGCTTCTGCACAAGGAACACCACCGTGGTAATGAGAATGGCTATCACCGACGTGGCACAGGCAAAGCCGTAGTCACCACCCGCCGTCTCTGAGAAGAAAGCATTGTATATTTCTACCGGGAAGGTGCGGTAGCCCTGCCCGATGAGCAGCGGCGTGCCGAAATCTGCAAAGGCGCGCATGAACACCAGCAGCGTAGCCGCCAGAATGGTGGGCATGCACAGCGGCAGAATCACCTTGAAAAAGCGCCTCACGCCCTTGCAGCCCATGTTTTCCGACGCCTCCAGCAGAGAGTTGTCGATGTTTTTCATAGCGCCTGAAACGTATAAAAACACCAGTGGGAAAAGCTGAAGCGAAAGCACCAGCAGGATACCGTTGAACCCGTATATGCTGGGCAGCGTGATGCCCAGCAGAGATTTGATGGCTTTGCGGATAAGCCCCGAGTTGCCCAAAAGCAATATCCACGAATAGGCGCCGATAAAAGGCGCCGACATGCTGCACAGAATAATGATAATCTGCAGAAAGCCGCGGCCCTTTATGTAATACATATTATACACATAGGCCAGGGGCACGCCGATGACCAGCGTGATGACTGTGGCCACCACAGATACCTTGAACGAATTCCACAATGTGGAAAAGTAATAGCTTTTGCCGAAAAACTTCTGGAAATATTCCAGCGTGAAGGCGCCCGTTTCCCCGCTGAACACCGACTGCCGCAGCAGGTTGAACATCGGGTAAATAAGGAACAGCAGGTAGCAGCCCAGAATGGCAAGGGTAACTGCCATCCATGGGTCCAGCCTTTTTGTTTTTTTCATAGCTTCGCCCCCTGTCTGTCAAACCGCGTTGTCGTCGTGCACGCCTTCCAGCAGGTTGTGTGCGCCGTCTTCCCCAAACACGTTTATCTTTTCCGTTTTTACCCCCAGGCGGATGACGGCCCCATCGGGGATGACGCTGTCTATCTGCGACTCCTGAATAATTTCGATGCGCTCGCCCTCGTCCGTATGGGCAAAATAGTGGGTGTTCAGCCCCAGGAACACGCTGCTGTCCACCGTGGCCTTCAGGCCGCCGGCCTCCTGCGAGGTGCTCAACACAAATTCCTCCGGGCGCACCGATATCTGCACGCGCTGCTGCTTTTGCTGTTCGGGCAGCACATTGTGCAGCTCTGCCTCAAACCCGGCGTCAAAGCAGAGCACGCACTTGCCGTCCTGCACCTTCAGCGTGCCGGGCAGAATGTTCGAGCGCCCGATGAACGTTGCCACAAACAGGTTGGCGGGCCTCTGGTAGATGGCCTTCGGCGTGCCCACCTGCTGGATGTCGCCCTGGTTCATGACGGCAATGCGGTCCGACACGGCCATGGCCTCCTCCTGGTCGTGGGTGACATACACGTTGGTGATGCCCACCGTGTGCTGTATCTCTTTTATCACCGTGCGCATCTCCACACGAAGCTTTGCGTCCAGGTTGCTCAGCGGTTCGTCCATCAAAAGCACATCGGGCTTTATGACAAGCGCGCGGGCCAGCGCCACGCGCTGCTGCTGCCCGCCGGAAAGCCTGTCGGGCATGCGGTCTGCATATTCCTTAATATGCATCAGCTCCATAAACTTGTCGGTCTCGGCCTGAATGGTCTCTTTCGGTTCCTTTCTGTTTTTCAGGCCAAAGGCCACGTTATCCCGCACTGTCATGTGGGGGAAGATGGCATAGTTCTGAAACACCATGCCGATGTTGCGGCGGGCAGGGTCTATATCGTTGATGCGCTTGTCATTGAAGTAGAAATCTCCGCCTTCAATGCTGTTGAAGCCTGCAATCATTCTCAGAAGCGTCGTCTTTCCACACCCAGATGGACCAAGGAGGGTGAAAAATTCACCCTCCTTGATGTCTAGGGACAGATCTGAGATGATTGTATTGTCGCCGTATTTTTTTACGGCGTCTTTGATGCGAATACAAACACTCATATCAGTTTTCCCCTTGTGATATTGTTTTCAAACTCCCGCTCAGCCGGTGAGAAGGTCCGTCCAGCGCTCCAGCATACTGGTCTGCTGCTCAGCCACGGCCTGCTGGTCTTCATACACCACGTTGATCTCATCGAAGGGCTTCATAGCCTCGTTCGTCTGCGGGATAGAGGTGATGGTGCCGCGGATAGTTGTCTCGGCAAGGGCCGTCTGGCATTCCTCGCTCAGCAGGTAATCCACAAACAGCTTGGCGTTCTCCATATTGGGGGCATTCTTCACAATGGCCACGCCTGCAGGCAGCCACACGGCGCCCTCTTCCGGGTAAACAAGCGAAAGGTCTGCGTCGGGGTTTTCGGCATTGTCGATAATGGCCTGCACAACGGGGTCCTCATAAGAGACGCCCACCGCGTACTCGCCGTCGATAACGCCCTTATACACCTGCGAAGAGCTGGAGAGCACGATGCCGTCCAGGTTGTCGATAAACTTGTCGATGTAATCCCACGCGGCATCGCTCTGGTAGCACTCGGCGGGGGTGTCGCCCTCGCCCATCACCAGCAGCATGTTGGTCAGCTCGGCAAAGGCGCTGGAGGACGCGGTGGGGTCGCCCATGGCGATTTTGCCCTTCAGCTCAGGCTGCAGCAGGTCGGCATAGCCGTTCACTTCCACGCCCAGCTCTTCCAGCAGGGTGTTGTTCAGAATAAAGCAGCCGCTGCCGGACAGGTTGCTGTACGAAACGTTGCCGTCCGTGTTGTTGCGGTAGTTTTCGTCCAGGTTTTCCTCATTGGGCGAAACGTACGGCTCCCACAGGTCGGGGTGCTGGTGGTAGAAGTTGTAGTTGATGGCGCCCCAGTTGATGTCGGCCTGGGGGTTCTCTTTTTCAGCCTCAATGCGGGCCAGCACATCGCCCGTGCCCATAGACTGAAGCTCCACTTCAATATTGGGGTATTTCACCATAAAGCCATTGGTCAGGCTGCTTGCCACCTGGGTGTCCGAATTGGGCGAGTAGATCACCAGCTTGCCGCTGGGCTCTGCCGAGCCGCCCGAGCCGGATGCCGCGGTCGAGCCGGACGCCGTGCCGGAAGATGCGGGGGCGCCGCCGCAGGCCGCCATGGCCAGCAGCATACCCGCTATCAGAAATACACTAAGAAGCTTTTTCATAGAACAATTCTCCTCCTTTTTCGTTCTTTTTAAATGCGAACGTGCCGCACGCTGTCTGTTATTTACCTTCACTTTACAAACAGCTTACGCAATATATATTTTATAATAACAACAACAATAAACAACTGGTAAAAGTGACAAAAATTACAGAAGAAGTTTTACGCTCGCCCTTTGGGCGCCGCGGCGCGGTGTCTCTGCCGCGCTGCCGCAGACCGTTTTCAAAGGAGGTGGCAGCGCGGGCGGGCAGAAAAAAACCTCGGCAGAGCCCTGAAAAGGGATCTGCCGAGGGGGGAGTGTGCCAGGGATGGAACGAAGCGCCGCGCAAAGGGCAAACCCAGCCGTCCTCAAAGCTCCAGCTTCAAATCGCCAGGGCGTATCCAGCCTGCCCTGCGCATGGGCCAGGCAAACAGAAGCGTCAGCACCGCCGGAAGCACGAAGCACACGCAGGCAAGGCCCAGCCAGTCGAACGGCGTAATGGCAGCCCTTGTGCCCGCGGCCACGTCAGCCAGCCAGCCGGTGTAAACACCTATCTGCCCCACAAGGCCGCAGGTACCCATGCCGCTTGCCACTGCTGCACCGTTCATCTGAAGGCCGAACAGGCAGGTAGCCACGGGCCCCGTAACGGCCGAGGCCAGCGTCGGCGGCAGCCAGATGCGCGGGTTCTTCACAATATTTCCCATTTGCAGCATGGAAGTGCCAAGCCCCTGGGCCACAAGGCCGCCCCAGCGGTTTTCGCGAAAGCTCATCACGGCAAAGCCCACCATCTGTGCACAGCAGCCTGCCACCGCTGCGCCGCCTGCCAAGCCCGTAAGGCCCAGTGCTGCACAGATGGCCGCAGAAGAAATAGGCAGGGTGAGCGCCACGCCCACAATGACAGAAACCAGCACCCCCATGTAGAAGGGCTGCAGCTCGGTGGCCCACATAATGACGCCGCCCACGGCGCTGGCCGCTGCGCCCACCGCAGGTGCGCACAGCACAGCCAGCCCAGTGCCTGCCAGCACCGTGACACACGGCGTGACAAGAATATCTACCTTTGTCTCTTTGGAAACTGCCTTACCCAGTTCAGCTGCTATCACCGCCACCACCAGCACGGCCAGCGGGCCTCCCGCACCACCCAGCTCGTTTGCGGCGCCGCCTACTGCCGCCAGCGAAAACAGAACCAAGGACGGACAGCGCAGGGCATGGCCAATGGCCACCGCCATGGCCGGGCCTGTAGCCGCCTTTGCCCAGCTGCCCGCTTGCACCAGAAAAGTGATGCCAAGCTGCTCGCCCAACGTGGAAAGGATTGTGCCCACCAGCAGCGAGGCAAACAGCCCCTGGGCCATGGCGCCCAACGCGTCGATGCCGTAGCGCTGTGCCGAAAACTCAATGTCCTTGCGCTTCAGGAACACCTGAAACCCGCTTTGCTTTTCCACCATAGTTCTTCCTCCTCTTCCAGCATGTGCCCGGCTGCCCGGACACAGAAAAAGGCGGGCAAACGACGTACTTCCTTCTTCGCGCGCCTGCCGCCCGCTTATACTTCTTCTTCACACAGCACCCAGCGCCGGATGGCCTTTGCCACGCCGTCGTTGTTGTTCGTGTCTGTCTGCACATCCGCTGCCGCCACGGCCTCGGGCGTGGCGTTCCCCATGGCGACGCCCAGCCCCGCCGCGCGCAGCATGGCAAGGTCGTTCGAGGCGTCGCCGCAGGCCATGGTCTGTCCGCGCGAAAAGCCCAGCCGTTCAGCCAGCGCCAGCAGGGCGCGGCCCTTGTCCACGCCTTTTGCATTCAGCTCAATATTTGTCGGGATACCTCCCGACAGCTCAAACAGCCCCGTCTGTTCAAACTCATTCCAGGCAGCCGCGCGCCGGCTCATGTCGCAAAACAGCAAATTAAATTTTTCCGCCCCGCGCTTCTTTTGGCAAAGCACCTCGCGCACATCCCTCACAAGCCGTCTGGTTTTCAGGAAATATGGGCGGAACGACCGCGGAATGTGCGTCTCCACCCGTTTTATATTCTCTTCGTTCGTATACGCCTGCCCATCGATATACATATCTGCCACAACATCATATTTTTCCGCAATCTGCAGCAGGCGCAATGCGGCCGCTTCATCCATGGCAAGGCGCACCAGCACCTTGTCTTCGGCGAGGTCTTCGCACATAGCACCGTTCGAGGTGATGGCATAGCGCACGCCGGGGATGGCCAGCACCTCTTCCGGCAGGCCGCTGCGCGGGCGGCCCGTCACAGGCAGCACGGCCACGCCCGCGCGGACGGCGCGCGCAATGGCGTCCCTTGTGGCGGGGGTGATGGTTTTTTCGTCGGTGAACACCGTGCCGTCCAAATCCAGCCCTACAAGGCGGATATCCCTCTTTATGCCGTTTTCCATTCTGCCGCCCTTCCTTTTCTCTTCCGTTGTTGCCGCCCCGTACCGGCACGCGCGTTTACGCTTCGTCCGCCGGAAAGCGCAGGCCCGTCTGCCGCCGCGCCTCGTCCATCAGCGCCAGCGCCGCCAGCGTCCGGCTCTTTGCCTCCTCATAACCCGGCGCCCCGCCCAGCAGATGCAGAAAATGCCGCACCTCGCCGCACATGTTGTTCGGCGGGTTCTGTATGCGGATGTCCTCGCGCCGCCCGTCGCGCCAAAGCACCTCCAGGCGCGTGATGTTGTCCGGATGGTGGACAAGGATGGTGCCCTGCTCGCCCTGTATCTGGCCGGGCAGGCAGCCGTCGGTTATCTTGGAATACAGCAGCTCTGCCAGCTTATCCTCATAGCAGGCCAGAATTGTGCCGGCGCCGTCCGCGCCGTTTGCCAGCTTCACCGCCGCCGCCCGGAGGCTCTGCGGCGCGCCGAACAGCCCCAGCGCAAGGTGCACGCAGTAAACCCCAAGATCCATCAGCGCGCCGGTGGCAAGCTCTGTGCTGAAAATGTTGGTGGGCTCGCCCCGGCGCACAAGCTCGTACCGCGAGGAATATTTCGAATACGAAAGCGTGGCCCTGCGCACGGGGCCCACGGCCTGCACCAGCCCGCGCAACCGGGCAAAGCCGGGCGCATACAGCGAGCGCATGGCCTCCATCAGCACCACGCCGTTTTCTTCAGCGGCTGTGAACATCTGCCGCGCCTGCCGCGCCGTGGCGGCCATGGGCTTTTCGCACAGCACATGCTTGCCCGCGCGCAGCATGCACAGGGCCTGTGCGCAATGCAGGCTGTTGGGGCTGGCGATATACACGGCGTCCACATTTTCATCTGCCGCCAGCGCCTGCAGGCTGTCGTAATACGCCCTGGCGCCGTACTGCGCGCCGAACGCCTGCGCGCGCTGCTTTGTGCGGGAATACACCGCGTGCAGCGCGGCGCCCTGCTCAAGCGCCAGCGCATCCAGAAAGCGGGCGGTGATGGCGCTTGTACCCACCACAGCGAACCGAACCATATCCATGCGCCCTCCTTTCTCTGCGGCGGGCCTTACAGGCCGCGCTCGCGCTTATAGGCGATAAATTCGTCGAATGTGCCCTCGCGGTCAATGCAGCCGGGGCGGCCGAGGGGCAGCTCTATGATGCGGTTGGCCACCTCGTCTATGAACTGGTGGTCGTGGCAGGCCACGATGATGTTGCCCCGGAAGGCCGCAAGGCCGTTTGCCAGAGCCTGGATGCTCTCAAGGTCCAAATGGCGGGTGGGCTGGTCCAGCACCAGCACATTGGCGTGCGTCATCATCATGCGGCTGAGCATGCAGCGCACCTTTTCACCGCCCGAAAGCACACCCGCCGGCTTGTACACCTCATCGCCCGAAAACAGCATGCGCCCCAGAAAGCCGCGCAGGAAGGTTTCGGCCGGGTCTTCGCTGTACTGGCGCAGCCAGTCTATCAGGTTCCCCTCAAAGCCCTCGAAAAAGGCGGTGTTGTCCTTGGGGAAAAAGCTCTGCGAGGTAGAGACGCCCCATTTGAAGCTGCCCTCGTCGGGCTCCAGCTCCCCGGCCAGTATCTGCATCAGCGCCGTCTGGCCCGCCTCGTTGTCGCCCACAAGGGCTATTTTGTCGCCGCGGTTCACCACAAAGCTCACGCTGTCCAGCACCTTCACGCCGTCCACCGTTTTCGAAAGCCCCTCTACGAACAGGATGTCCTTGCCGGGCTCGCGCTCGGGCGAAAAGCCCACAAAGGGGTATTTGCGGCTGGAGGCGGGCATTTCTTCCAACGTGATGGAATCCAGTATCTTCTTGCGGCTGGTGGCCTGCTTCGATTTGGATTTGTTCGCAGAAAACCGCTGGATGAAGCTTTGCAGCTCGCGTATTTTTTCTTCCTTCTTCTTGTTTTGGTTGCGAATAAGCTGCTGCATGAGCTGGCTGGATTCGTACCAGAAATCGTAGTTGCCCGCATACATCTGCACCTTGCTGTAATCAATATCCACAATATGCGTGCACACGGCGTTCAAAAAATGGCGGTCATGGCTCACCACCAGAATGGTGCCGTCGTAGTTGATGAGAAACTCCTCCAGCCATTCAATGCTCTCGATGTCAAGGCCGTTTGTGGGCTCGTCCAGCAGAATGATGCTGGGCGAGCCGAACAGTGCCTTTGCCAGCAGCACCTTCACCTTCTGGCGCTCGGAAAGCGTGTTCATCAGGGCAGTGTGCTGCTCCATGGGGATGCCCAGTCCGTTCAGAAGCTGGTCTGCCTGGCTTTCGGCCTCCCAGCCGCCCAGCTCGGCAAATTCGCCCTCCAGCTCGGCGGCGCGCTCGCCGTCCGCCTCGGAAAAATCCGGCTTTGCATACAGCTCGTCCTTTTCCTTCATAATGGCGTACAGCCGCGGGCTGCCGCGCAGCACCACATCCATCACGGCGTCGTTTTCATAGCGGAAATGGTCCTGCTCCAGCACGCTCATGCGGTCGTCCGGCCCAAGGGAAACGCTGCCGGTGGTGGGCTCCAGTTCACCGGACAAAATGCGCAGGAACGTAGACTTTCCCGCGCCGTTCGCGCCGATGATGCCGTAGCAGTTGCCGGGGGCAAATTTCAGGTCTACATGCTTATACAGCGTGCCCGTGGAAAACTGCAGGCTCACGTCGGTGACGGTCAACATGTTATTCTTCCTTTCCAAATGCCGCGCGCAGCGGCGGGCGGCGGGCTTTTTCATACATGTTTTAGAATACCACGTGCGCGGGCGCATTGCAAACACTTTCGGGCGCTTGTACGGCCACCGCGCACATGCTATAATACAGATATACGCCCGCCGCCGCGCGGGCGCATTCTGTAACGGAACGGAGGGCGCGCCATGCCGCTTATCATCCCGCAGGGCCTCCCCGCCTACAGGGCACTGGAGGAAGAAAATGTTTTTGTGATGCACCGCGCGCGCGCCATGAGCCAGGATATCCGGCCTCTGCGCATTCTGCTTGTGAACCTGATGCCCACCAAAATAGTTACCGAAACGCAGCTTGCACGCCTTTTGGCCAACAGCCCCCTGCAGGTAGAGCTTTCTCTTCTGCACATGGGCAGCCATGAATCCACCCATGTGCCCCCCTCTCACCTGCAAACCTTTTACCGCACATTCGACGAGGTGAAACGCCAGCGCTTTGACGGCATGATTGTGACGGGCGCGCCGGTGGAGACACTGGCCTTCGAGCAGGTGGATTACTGGCCTGAGCTGTGCCGCGTGTTCGAATTCAGCAAAACAAACGTATATTCCACGCTGCACGTGTGCTGGGGCGCGCAGGCGGCGCTGTATTACCATTACGGCATCCCGAAATATGAGCTGGCGCAGAAGGTATCCGGCGTGTTTGCCCACCGTGTGCTGCGCCCTGCAAACCCGCTTGTGCGCGGCTTTGACGAAGTGTTCTGGGCGCCGCATTCGCGCCACACCGAGGTGCGGCGCGCCGATGTGGAAAGGCAGCCCGCGCTGCGCATTCTGGCCGAGAGCGAGGAGGCCGGCCTGCACCTTTTAAGCACCGATTCCGGCAGGCGCATTTTCATTCTGGGGCATATGGAATACGACCGCGACACCCTGCGCGCCGAGTACGAGCGGGATGTGGCGCGCGGGCTGCCCGTTGCGCCGCCAAAGCACTATTTTGTGAACGACGACCCGGCCCGGCCGGCCATCTTCCGCTGGCGCAGCCACGCGCACCTGCTGTTTTCGAACTGGCTGAACTACTATGTGTACCAGGCTACGCCGTATGATTTGGAGAATCTTTGAACCATGAAACAGAATATGACGGCGGGCCCGCCCGCAAGGCTTATCTTTTTTTTCACCCTTCCGCTTCTGGCGGGCAATTTGTTTCAGCAGTTATACAACATGGTGGACAGCGTGGTGGTGGGCCGCTTTGTGGGCCCCACGGCTCTGGCCGCAGTGGGCTCGGCCTTTCCGGTGGTGTTTCTTCTCTCCAGCTTGTTTCTGGGGCTTGGGCAGGGCGCCATGGTTCTGGTGAGCCAGTTTTACGGCGCAAGCGATGAAAAGCGGCTGAAGGCCGCGGTGGACACCATTTACACCGCGCTGATTGTGGGCGGCATCCCGCTTTCTGTTCTGGGGTGCCTGTGCGTGGGGCCCATCACCGGCATGATGGCCATTGCCCCCGACGCGCTGGCAGAATTCCGCATTTATCTGCTCATCATGCTGGGCGGCCTTGTGGGCTCGCTGGGCTACAATGCCAACAGCGGCATTTTGCAGGGTCTGGGCGATTCCAAAACGCCGGTGCTATTCCTTGTGGTGGCGTGCGGCATCAATATCGCGCTGGACCTTCTGTTTGTGGTGGTGTTCCACTGGGGCGTGGCAGGGGTGGCGGTTGCCACCATCATTGCGCAGGCGGGCTCGTGGGTGTTCGGTATTTTGTTCATCAACTGCCGCCACCCTACTCTGCACATCAGCCCGTTCTGTTTTCGGTTTGACAAAGCCATTTTCGCACAGGTCATCCGCATCGGGGTGCCCATTGGCATCCAGCAGGCGCTGTTCAGCCTTGGCGCCATGCTGCTGGTGCGGCTTGTGAATAGCTTCGGCTCTGACTTTACTGCGGGCTATAACGCGGCAAACAAGGTGGACACCATCGCTTTTCTGCCGGTGCAGAGCTTTTCCATGGCCGTGACCACCTTTGTGGGGCAGAACATGGGCGCCGGAAAGCCAGAGCGCGTGCGCCAGGGCAGCCGCGCCGCGCTGTGGATGGGCACCGCCGTGTGCATGGGCGTGGCGCTGGCGCTTCTGGCAATGGGGCCATGGTGCATGCGCCTGTTTTCAGCGGATGCCGCCGTCATCGACGCCGGCCTTGCCTATTTATACCGGGTACTTCCGTTCTATTTTCTATTTTCACTGATGTATGTGCTGAACGGCATCATGCGCGGCGCGGGCGAAACGCTGGTGCCGCTTGCTTCCAGCCTGGTTTCCCTGTGGCTGGCGCGCGTACCCGTGGCCTATGCGCTGGCACATTTCTTCGGCGGCCCGGCGCTGAACTTCTGTTTTCCCATTGGGTGGGCCGTGGGCCTTGCCATCAGCCTGCCATATTACCTTTCCGGCCGATGGAAGCGCCACCGGCTTGTATAGAATATCAAAAGGAGACGCCCTTATGAAGCATCCGTCCGCAAAGCCCACGGCGGATATCGCCGCGCTGGACGCGATGGACATCCGCGTGGGCACCATCCTTCGCGTGGAGGATGTGGAAAATTCCGACAAGTTTGTAAAGCTTCGCGTAGATTTCGGCGAATTCCAGCGCACCATGCTGGTGGGCATGAAAAAAGAGCGGGAAAAACCGCGTGAAATAGAGGGCAAGCAGGCCCTGTTCGTAGTGAACCTTGCCCCGCGGAAAATGGCGGGCACTGTGTCTGAGGGCATGCTGTTCGACATCGGCTATGCAAACGGCCTTCTGCCTGTGCTGGCCCAGCCGGAGCAGGCGGTACCCAACGGCGCCTGCTCCGGGTGACGCGCCCGGCGCCTGTACGGCAAAGCGCCCCGCCCTGGCTTTTGACCAGGGTGGGGCGCCGCATTTTGTTTTCTGTGCTGGCCCGTCACTGCGGTGCCTGCGCACGGGTGCGCACCCAGCGGGCAAGGTGCGCCGTGCAGGCGGCATAGCCGGCTATGCCGCACACAAGGCACACCGGCAGCAGCCATATGCCCACGCGCGCGGCCAGCAGGCCGAACAGGGGCGGCATGCACACGTTGCCCACATAGGCTGAGGCCATCTGCAGGCTGATGACGCCCTGCGAGCGCGCCGCGCCGAAACGGTGCGGCGTCTCGTGCATCATGCAGGGGTAAGCGGGCGCAAAGCCCAGGCCCACCACACAAAGCGCTGCCGGGCCGAACGCCGCGGGAAGAAGGCCCATGCCCGCAGCCCCCAGGGCCGCAAGGGCGCCGCCGCCCAGGATGAGCGCCGAAGAAGACAGCCGGGCAGAGGCAAACCCGCATAAAAACCGCCCTATGGTGATGCCCAGCACAAACAGCGACGCCGCCTGCGCCGCGGCTACGGTGGAAAAGCCGCGGGCCGTGACAAAGTAGCTGGCCCCCCACAAAAGCGTGGTATTTTCCACCGAGCAGTAGCAAAAATAGCTGAGCATGGCCGCCCACACGCCCGGCTGGCGGGCCGTGGCGATAAGTGAAAGCTGGCTTTTGGGCAGCGCCCCCGTCTGGCCGCCGGAGGCCTGCCGCGGCTCATAGCGGCCCCACAGCCGGAGGGTGGCCGCCAGCGCCAGCACCAGGCACCACTGCAGCGCAGCCACTGCGCCGTAGCCAAAGCGCCAGCCGCCCTGCCTGTGCAGAAACACCGAGAGGATAACAGGCCCCAGCGTGGCACCAAGGCCCCAGCAGCAGTGCAGCCAGCTCATATGGCGCGCCGCATAGTGCAGGGCCACAAAGTTGTTCAGCGCCGCATCCACCGCGCCCGCCCCCAGCCCCAGCGGGACAGCCAGCACGCACAGCCAGATAAAAGAAGGCGTAAAGGCAATGCCCGTGAGGGCAGCCGCAGTGAACGCCACACTGAACAGCGTGGTGCGCCCCGTGCCCAGCCTTGCCACCAGGCGGTTGGTAAACAGGCTGGAGATAACCGTGCACAGGCTGGTTATCATGGCCGCCGTGCCCGCGCTTTCCACCGGCACGGCAAAGCCGCTCACCATCTCCGGCCAGGCCGCTCCCAGCAGGGAATCCGGCAGGCCAAGGCTGACGAACGCGCTGTATATCATTGCAAGAAACAGTGTTGCCATAAAAAGCTCCCCTCTTATAACTGCGCTTCCAGCGCCCGGCCGGCCACCCCGGCCGTGTAATCCTCCAGAAAATCCTTCGCCAGCGCAAACTGCGGCAACGGGCCCACCAGCATGGCCGCGCACTGGCGGCGCACCTGGGCAAGATGCGTGCTGTTCAGCATTTCGCCGCACAGCACAATCTCCTCCGGGTCCAGAAAGGCGGCAGCCGCCCCGGCGCACATTGCCACAGCGCGGCAGACAGGCGAAAAGGCCGCCCCAGGAAAACTTTTTCCGGTCGGCACCTAGCGGAAGGCGGCCCGAGCGCCGGCAAAGCCGCCGGCGCTCGGGCCGTAGCGGCGCGGAAAATATAAATAGCACAGCGTTGCGTCTGTTTTGCCGCGCAGCGTGCAATAACCCAGGGCCGCGGCGTTCACATCGTTTTCCAGCACCACAGGCATAGAAAAGCGCGCCGCATAATAGCCCGCAAACTGTGTGCTCAGCAGGCCCTTGTAATCGCTTGTCTCCAGCTGCCCCAGCCGCTGTGTGCCCGGAAGACCGAACCCCATGGCCGCTATTTTTCCATCCCGGGTCAGCGCCGCCTCAACATCCGGCACAAAGCTCTCCAGCCGGGCCTGCTCCAGCAGGCGCACTGTGTGGTGCATGCAGCTTCCCATCAGGTCTACTGTGCGTAGGTGCAGACTTGTCGCACCCGTTTTCTTCAAAGGCGCACAAAATCAACGCGTGCGCATAATCCGCGTTATATGCGTACTCTGCGGCAGGGCGTCCGCCCGTGGCCGCCGCGCGCCCCCCGCCAGAACACGCCCCTTTTCCATCAGGTGTTCCACCGCGGTGCCCGCAGCCATCACACTGAGGCCGATGGCCTGCGCCAGCTGCTGCTTAGTGGCGCAGCCCATGGCCTTCAGCGCGCGCAAAACCAGTGCGGCTGCGGCTTGTATGCCTGCATTCTTTTCTGCCCCTCTATTATTAAAGTTGTTTTAATAAATCTGTGCCAGTATAGCTTTCTCCTCACGGAATGTCAAGCCCGTGCGCAAAACGCCTGCAAAACCGTCGTCAAGGGCGCGCCGGGGCAAAAAGTGTGCCCTTTTGCACACAGCTTTTTTCACACAGGGCTTTTCAAATGCGAAAAAGTTGAGTATAATAGGAGTTGCCGCTTTTCCCCGCAAAGCGGCGGAAGCATGCGGGGCCTTAGCTCAGTCGGTCAGAGCAGCGGCCTTATAAGCCGTTGGTCCCGGGTTCGAGTCCCGGAGGCCCTACCAGTAAAAACCGCACCGTGCAGCCAAAACGGCTTAACGGTGCGGTTTTTTGTTTTGAGAATTGCGGAAAACACTGTAAGCCCCATAAAAACGCCGAAAAACACAGAGCAAAAAAGCCCCGGAGAACGCATCTCCGGGGCCTCCCTTTCCCTGCCTGCTGTCGCTTCGCACTGGGTGGGCGTAAAGCCTCCGGCCGGGTTCCTTTGCCCGCCCAGTGGAGGATGGGGCAGAAATTTTCTGTTTTGCACAAAGTCGGCTTGATAGTTTTGAAAATTTCACAAATGACGCCGCGCTTATCCAGTGGTTTTTCTGCGGAAAATCCTGTATAATGAAATCCGACCGACTGGTCGGTCAGTCTTTTGAGTTTTCTGTGCAGTTGCACAGGCCGGAGGGTATGTATGCTATCTCGTTACAGTGTAAAAAAACCATATACCGTGCTGGTGGCAGTGGTGCTGGTGCTGGTGCTGGGCGTGGTGTCCTTTCTGGGCATGACGACAGACCTGCTTCCCAGCCTGGAGCTGCCGTACATCATTGTAGTCACTACATATCCGGGCGCCAGCCCGGAAAAGGTGGAGGCCTCGGTGACGCGCCCGCTGGAAAGCGTTCTGGGCACCACAAGCGGCGTAAAAAACATCTCCAGCGTGTCCAGCGAGAATTCCAGCATGATTATTCTGGAGTTCGAGCAGGGCACGAATATGGATTCCGCCACCATCGAGCTCTCCGGCAATGTGGACCTTGTGTCCGGCCAGTTGGACGACGCCGTGGGCGCGCCGATGTTCCTGACCATGAGCCCGGACATGCTGCCCGTGATGGTGGCCAGCGTCGATATGGACGGCAAGGACGTGCGCGAAGTGTCAAGCCTTGTCTCCGGCACCGTCACGCCCGCCTTCGAACGGCTGGACGGCGTGGCCAGTGTGAGCGAGACGGGCCTTGTAGAGCAGCAGGTGTCCGTGACGATGGATAAGGAAAAAATAGACGCACTGAACAGCCGCGTGCTGGCCAGCGTGGATGAGACGCTGGCAGATGCCCAACGTGAGCTTGCCAACGGGCGCGCACAGGTAAACGAGGGCCAGCAAAAGCTGGATGAGGGCAAGGCCGCCCTGCTGGCGCAGAAGGACAACGGCCTCTCACAGCTTGCCTCGGCCAGCGCACAGGTGGACACCGCCAGCGCCCAGCTCTCTGCCATTCTCAGCGAGGAGACAACGCTCACCGCGAACCAGAAGGCGTTCGAGGCTGAAAAGGCCGGGCTACAGCAGGCAAAAGCCGGATATGACACCCTGAATGCCGCCCTGCAGGGAATGGGTAGTTCTGTGGACGCCCTGCTCGCCATGAGCGCCGAAGATTTCTCCGAATTCAAAGAACTTATCGTCAGCTTGCCCACCGGCGGGCAATTTGCCGATGTCACGCAGGAGAGCCTGCAGACGCTGAAGGATACCGCGGGCAAGGTGGAGGCCGGGCGCCTTGCCGAGATAGACGCAGAGCTGAACAATATATCCACCCGTCTTGCCGTTATCAGCGGCATGAAGCCCCAGCTGGAGGAGGCGCTGAAAAAGGCGCAGGACGCGTATGCCCAGCTGGAAAGCGGCAAAATGACGGCTGTGAACGAGATGACGAAGGGCGAGATCACTCTTCAAAACACCGAGGCCCAGCTGGAGCAGGCCCGCCAGCAGCTTGACAGCGCCCAGCAGCAGTTTGAAGAGGCCCGCGATGCCGCTTACGAAAGGGCAGACCTCTCCGGCATGCTGACGCCGGAGGTGCTCTCCAGCCTTCTGGCGGCACAGAACTTCGAGATGCCCGCAGGCTATGTGGACAACGGCGCCGACGGCCAGCTTGTGAAGGTGGGGGATGCGCTGGGCAGCGTGGAGGATGTGGAAAACCTGGTGCTGATGCACCTGGATGCAGGCGATATCGGCGATGTGCGCGTGGGCGATGTAGCCACTGTGGCCCTGACGGACAACGCCGGCGAAAGCTATGCCCGTGTGAACGGCAATGACGCCGTGGTGCTGATGTTCCAGAAGCAGAGCACGGCCTCTACCTCTACCGTGTCCGAGGCGCTGAACGACGAAATCGCCGCGCTGCAGGCGGAATATGAGGGCCTGCACATCACCCCGCTGATGGACCAGGGCGATTATATCGCCCTGGTGGTGGACAGCGTGATGTCGAACCTTCTGTGGGGCGGCGCGCTGGCCATTCTGGTGCTCATCCTCTTTTTGAGGGACGCACGGCCCACGCTCATCGTGGCGTGCAGCATCCCCTTCAGCCTTCTGTGCGCCGTGACGCTGATGTATTTCTCCGGCGTGACGCTGAACCTTATCTCACTATCCGGCCTGGCGCTTGGTGTAGGCATGCTGGTAGATAACAGCATCGTCGTCATCGAAAACATCTACCGCCTGCGCAGTGAGGGTGTGCCGGCGGCCAGGGCCGCCGTGCTGGGGGCAAACCAGGTGGCCGGGGCCATTTTCGCCTCTACGCTCACCACCATCTGCGTGTTCCTGCCCATTGTGTTCACACAAGGGCTTTCGCGCGAGCTGTTCACCGACATGGGCCTCACCATCGCTTATTCCCTGCTGGCCTCGCTGGCCGTGGCGCTGACGCTGGTGCCTGCCATGGGCGCCACCGCCTTGCGCAGCGCAAAGCAGAAGGAATTGCGCTGGTTTGAAAAATTTGTGAACTGGTATGAAATGGCCCTGCGCTGGAGCCTGCGCCACCGTCTGCCCGTGCTGGGCGGCGCGCTTGCGCTGCTGGTGTTTGCCTGCGCCATGGTGCCCACCATGGGCACCGGCTTTATTCCCAGCATGAACAGCCCGCAGATGTCTGCCACGCTGACGATGCCCAAGGAGGCCAACACCGCCGAGACCTATGCCATGGCCGATGATGTGATGGAAGCGCTGTGCACCATCGACGGTGTAGAGACCGTGGGCGCCATGGACGGTGGTGGGACGACAGACGGCGCGTCATCCTCCACTGCGCACACCATCAGCTTTTATCTGCTTCTGAAAGAGGACGGCTCAGTGAAAAACAGCGATGTCAAGCAGGAGGCCCTGGCCGCGGCAGAAAAGCTGGGGGCAGACCTGAGCGTAGAGGAATCCACCATGGATATGTCCATGCTGGGCGGCTCCGGCCTGGAGCTTGTGGTGCACGGGCAGGACCTGGACTCCATGAATGAGGCCGCCGGGGCGCTGCGCGGCATTTTGCACGAGACAGAAGGCGTGACGGATATTTCCGAGGCCGCCACCACCGGCACGCCGGAGGTGCGCATCACGGTAGACAAGTCGGCTGCCATGCGGTATAACCTCACCACTGCACAAATTTATGCGGATCTGGCGCAGGCCGTGGCGAACGAGACCACCTCTACCACGCTTACCGTGGGGGCCGACAGCATCCCCGTTGTCGTGCTGCGCGGCGGCGCGGGCAGGGTGACGCGCGATAACCTGATGAATTACACCTTTGACGCCACCAACGCCGAGGGCGAGACACAGACGGTGCGCCTGGGCGATATTGCCGCGCTGTCCGAGGCGGACAGCGTGCCCAGCATCCGCCGCGAAAACGGTCAGCGCACAATGAGTGTCACTGCAGGCGTAGACGACGCGCACAATATCGGCCTTGTAAGCCGCGACGTGCAGCGGAAGCTGGACAGTTATACACCGCCGGCCGGCTGCACCATCACGCTGGAGGGCGAGAATGAAAGCATCAACAGCGCCATGCTGGACCTTGTAAAAATGCTTCTGCTTGCCGTTGTCTTTATCTATCTCATCATGGTGGCACAGTTCCAAAGCCTGCTTTCCCCGTTCATCGTCATGTTCACCATTCCGCTGGCCTTTACCGGCGGCCTGCTGGCGCTGCTTATCACTGGCAAAGAGCTCTCTATCATTGCCATGCTGGGCTTCCTGGTGCTGGCGGGCGTGGTGGTGAACAACGGTATCGTGTTTGTAGACACCATCAACCAGCTGCGGCTGGAGGGCATGCCCCGTTTTGAGGCCATTGTGCGCACAGGACGCACGCGTATCCGCCCTGTTCTGATGACGGCTCTCACCACTATTCTCGCCATGTCCACCATGGCAATGGCCGTAGGCCAGGGTGCCGAGATGACGCAGCCCATGGCCATCGTCACCATCGGTGGTCTTACCTATGCCACCCTGCTCACGCTGGTGGTGGTGCCGGTGCTGTACGACATCTTCTGCCGAAAAGCCATGAAGCAGGCCGATGTGGACGAAGCCCCGGGCACTGCGGGCCCGGCGGCGGGCGGTGAGGCCCCTGCGGCACAAGGGGAGGGCTGAGGCACCATGACGAACCATACCGGAAAAAGGCACCGTCTGCTGGACGCCGCCGTACAGCTGTGGAGGCAGGGCCAAGCACTTTCCTCCATGACGGTGCAGCAGCTGGCCCAGGCCGCTGGGGTGGGCAAGGGCACTGTATATGAATATTTTTCCTGCCGGGAGGAGCTGCTGGCCCAGGCGTTCCTTTTCTATATGGACAGCAGGCTGGACGCCCTGTCCCATTCCGTTGCCGGCGCCGCTTCTTTTTCTCAGGCGGCAGACGCGCTCTTTTCCGCCGCCAGCGAAATGCTGGTGCTTCAAAAGGCCGTGCTGGAGGCTATGCAGCTTTACCTGCGCACCGGGCACAGCGCGCAGGAGCTTTGCACGGGCACGGGCCATGCGTGCCAGGGCAGGCGGCTGGACAACGTTCTGCTTTGCGCCGCACAGAAGGGGCAGGACGAGGGCGTTTTGGGCCCCTGCTCTCCCTGTGAGGCCATTATGGCGCTGAAAGGCATTTTGGTGGGGTTCGTTGCCTGCCGTCACGAATACCCCCCGCAGGACGAGGCTGCCCTGCGCGTATCCGCAGAAAAGCTCATCCGCCGCGCCCTCGGCCCGGTGCCTCAAAAAAATGCATAAAAGGCATACCGCATGAAAGAAAGCGCTTACGACAACCCCGTATTTTTTGAAAAATACAGCCGGATGGCACGCTCTCAGCTTGGCCTTGCGGGCGCGGGCGGATGGCCCGCGCTGCAGCCTGTGCTGCCGCCATTTGAGGGCCGCCGCGTGCTGGGGCTGGACATCTCGGAAAGGATGCTGGCTGTAGCAGGGGAAAAACGCGGCCCGCGCGCCATTGTCTACCGCCGCTGCGCCATAGAGGACGTATGCTTTCCTGCCGGCAGCTTTGATATCGTGCTGTCCTCCCTTGCCTTTCACTATGTGCAGGATTGGCCCGGCCTGGTGCAGAATATCTCACGCTGGCTATGTCCCGGCGGCTGGCTTGTGTTCAGCACTGAGCACCCCGTGTTCACCGCAGAGGGCTCGCAGCAGTGGGTGTACGGCGAAAACGGCCGCATCCTGCATTTCCCGGTAGACCATTATTATGAAGAAGGGCCGCGCACGGCTGTGTTTCTTGGGGAAAAGGTGACAAAATACCACCGCACCCTCACCACTTATTTGCAGGCGCTTTGGGAGAACGGCTTTGACGTGTGCAGCGTGCGGGAACCCGCGCCGCCCGCAGCCATGCTGGACATGCCCGGCATGCGGGATGAGCTTCGCCGCCCCATGATGCTGCTGGTAAAGGCGCGCAGGCGCTTAACCAGGCGTTTGGCCTGAAATATAATAAATATCCCCCGGCAAAGCCGGGGGTTTTTCATATGCGGGCATAGCCCTAGA
>ENA-ORTH01000436-ORTH01000436.1-human-gut-metagenome-genome-assembly--contig:-NODE-436-length-52580-cov-5.074745_pt1 | contig 52580 bp, 50 predicted proteins | sample MGYA00241914_ERZ509192 | MGnify/ENA primary metagenome ERZ509192 (study PRJEB26280, sample SAMEA2338826) | human gut metagenome | biome: human gut; feature: human-associated habitat; material: faeces...
CATGGCTTCTCCACCCCCTGGCCGCCAAACGCCGCCTCTTCTGAATCATACATCTCCATCAGCGCCGGGATCCCGGCGATCTTTAACACCCGAAGTACCTGGGGACCTGCTCCGTAAAGACAGGTCTTCCCGCCGCTGGCCTTCATCTCCTTGTACCGGTTCAGCAGGATGCCGATACCGGAGCTGTCCATGAACTCCGTCCCTGTAAAATCAAACAGGATCCTGGAAATATAATTTTCTGCCATGAGCAGATCCGTCTCATATTTCAGGTTCCGGCAGTTGTGGTGGTCCAGCTCCCTGGGCAGATGGATCACCAGGGTCCGGCCCTTGGCCTCATAAATAAATGATGGTTCCATAATATGTCTCCTTTCCTATGACATAAAAAAACGCTTAAGCAGATACCATTTCTCTGCTTAAGCGTTTTTCGTTTTTACATGGATCCTATTCCACCAGCTTCTCCAGCTCCTTCACATATTCCGTTCCGTCGGAGGTCTTGTGGCCCGCCTTGGAGGCGTAAAGCCCCACGGCAGCCTGGGATTTTTTAATGGGCTGCATGGTCCCGGCCCCGGCCACGCAGCCGCCGGGACAGGCCATTCCCTCCAGAAGATACCCGTTATATTTTCCAGCCTTGGCCATGGTCAGGAGCTTTCTGCATTCCTTAAGGCCCTCGGCGTTGGCTACCTTGATCTCCTTATCGGGATACCGTTCCTTGATCACATTGACCACCGATTTTGCCACACCTCCGGCCACGGCAAAATTGCGGCCGTCTGCGGAAGCGTCGTTGACGCCGTCGGGATCCTCCTCCATGTTCTCAATATCCACATGGCGGGCATCAAAGATCCCTGCCATCTCCTCAAAGGTCAGCACGAAATCCACCTCGCTGCGGACGCTGCGGCGCATGGCCTCCAGCTTTTTGGCCGCACACGGTCCGATGAATACCACCTTTGCCTTCTCATGCTGCTTTTTAATGAGTCTGGCAGTCAGGGTCATGGGCGTTAAGGCCATGGAAACGCAGTCTGCGTATTCCGGGAACAGCTTCTTTGCCATCACAGACCAGGCCGGGCAGCAGGAGGTTGCCATAAAGGGGATATGCTCCGGCACCTCTTTTATAAAGTCCTCGGCCTCCTGGACCGCGCAGAGGTCTGCCCCGATGGCAACCTCGAATACATCGGCAAAGCCCAGCTGCTTCATGGCCGCCCGCAGCTTTCCGCGCGGGCGGCATATTTTATTGCTCTGTTTTCTCTTCTCTTTCCGCGCCCGGCTGCGGCTGTTCGAGCCCCAGCTTGAACACGCGCTCAATTTTGAGCCTTTCTATGCAGCGGCGGTTCGCCGCCAGAATGGTGCACAGCCACTCGTCCGACCGCAGCGGGATGACCTCGCCCTGCACCGGAATACGCCCCAGCATGTTGGTGATAAAGCCGTTCAGCGTCTCGGAATCATCGTTTTCAAACAAATCGCTGCCCAGCAGATGCTCTACGTCGTCCACTTCCACTTCACCGTCCAGCTCCCAGCAGTTGTCGGAAAGCTGCACAATGCCGCCGTCTTCGTCATGTCCGTCGTCTATTTTGCCCACGATGGCCTCCAGAAGGTCCTCCATCGTCACAAGGCCCTCGGTGCCGCCGTATTCGTCCACCACCACGGCCATACGCTGCTTTTTCTCTTTGAACTGGCGCAGAAGCTCGCTGCAGCGCATCGTTTCCGGCACATACAGCACAGGCTGCATGAAATCCGCAGCCGTTTTGGCCCTGTCATCCTCCCCGCTGAGGGCGGGAATGATATCCTTCAGGTATACAATGCCCACAATGTCGTCCAAATCGCCCTCATACACCGGCAGGCGCGAATAGCGCTCCTCCTTCTGCAGGGCCACCAGCGCGGCCAGCGGGGCTGCGCGCTCCACCGCCACGATGTCGGTGCGGTGCGTCATCACCTCGCTAACATGCAAATCGTCGAACTCGAAAATATTTTCTATCATGGCGCGCTCGTGCGGCTCTAGTGAACCAGCCTCTTCGCCCGCCTCTACCAGCATCAGGATGTCTTCTTCATCCACGGGCTCTTCCTCATTTTCCGCCCCAATGCCGAACAGCTTCAGCACAAGGTTGGTAGAGAAGGCCAGAAAGCGCACGAACGGCCTGCACACGCGGTACATGCCCCATACGATGCCCACCACCTTCAGGGCCACAGCGTCCGGGTCTTTCATGGCCACGCGCTTGGGCACAAGCTCGCCCAGAATCAGCGTGAAATAAGAGATGATGATGGTGATAACCACCAGCACCACGCTGCGCAGCACCGCCGCGGGCAGCGGCAGAAACGACAAAAGCCCCGCCACAGGCCCTGCAAAGTTGTCCGCCGCCACGGCAGAGTTCAGAAAACCAGATAAAGTTACGCCAACCTGAATTGTTGCAAGAAAATCCGAAGGGGAGTCTGTGATGGCCAGCAGCCGTTTCGCCGCCTTATTGCCGCCCTCCGCCAAACGCTTCATTTTCTGGGAATTGATGGAGATGATGGCAATCTCGCTCATGGCAAAAAAAGCGTTGACGAAAATCAGGATAAAGATGAGCACGATACTGGGCCATATGTCCATATGGAAAAAATCGACCTCTTTCTGTAATGGGCCGGGCGCTTTGCCGGTGCGCGGCGCGCGGCTGTATGGGTGTGCGCCGCGCCTGCACCGGTTTTTGCAGCGTCTTTGCACACAAGCTTCAATTAGAGTAATCATAACAAAATGCGGCGGGGTGCGTCAAGGCGGGCCGCTGCCCGGTTTGCGCCGTTTTGGGGCCGGGCGGGCCCTGCCGAGGGCACAGGCGTGCTTTGCCCGGCATTTTCTTCTTTTTTCACGCGCTGGCGTCGCAAAGGGCCGCCGCATAAAGCCTCGGATATAAAATCGGATATAAAAAGGGCCCTGCTTTTGCAGGGCCCCAGGGTACAGCCGTCAGGCCAGCGGTGCGGATTGCGGCGCTTCATTCGCCCCGTTTGAGGAAGAAGGCAAAGATGCAGTAGGTACAGGCTCCGGCGGCACCTCTGTCTGCACCGGTGTCGGTTCCGGCGTTGGCGCCGGTGTTGGCGCAGGCGTGGCCGTGGGCACCGGCGCCTGCGTCGGCGTTGGCGCCGGTGTCTGCGTCGCCTCCGGCGTCGCCGTGGGCTTCAGCGTGGGCGTCACCGTGGGGGACGGCGTGGGACTGGGCGTAGCCGTGGCCTGTACCGAAGAGGACTCCGGCGCAGGGGTAGCCTTGGGCACGAAGAATTCCTCCGGGGTGGCAATGTGTGTGGGCACGCTTTTCAGCGCCGGGCGCGTGTCTTCCGTTTCATGGGCATGCATGCGGATATAATCAAACAGCACGTCCATGCCTTCCCGGCTGAGGTGGATGCCGTCTGAGCTCTCCATATACGCCGCCTTGGCATAGCCGGTGGAGTCCTTCAGCACCTCGGCAGAGTTCAGGAAGGTGTAGCCCTCCTCCTTCGCCAGCTCCACCAGCGCCTTGTTAAAGGCGTCGATGGTCTTCATGGTGATATTGGGGTAGCTGCGCTTTTGCGCCACCGGGGGAATGGAATTGATGATGATATCCGCATAGGGGTATGCCTCGTGGATCTGCTCCAGCGCGGTGCGGTACCACTTGATGAACGTCTCGGTGCTCTCGGCCGTGTTGTTGGTGCCATAGGTGATGATGATGCGCTGGGGCTGCATCATCTGCACAGCCTGCACCACCGTCACCGGCGAGGAGTAGCCGCTGAAGTACATGCAGCGCGAGCCTGTGACATGCCCGATGCCCATGCCCACGGCGGAAAGGTTGTTCTGCCATGTGGTCTTTCCCAGCACCTCCATGCGGTAGGTGTTGGAGTCGCCGATAAACAGCGTGTTGTCGATATAAGCCTCTCCGGCGTCCTCCGTCTCGGGCAGAATCGTTCCGTCAAATTCGGAATCTACAATTTTATTGGCGTCCTTGTCATAGTCAGACTCCACCGCATCCACCATGCCGGAGGCCGAGCTGGGCAGCCCGTCCGGCTTCTTCTTCCCCAGCAGCGAGAAAATCAGAATGGCCAGCAGCATGACTGCCAGAAGCGCCGCCGTCACCAGAATGGCAATATCCACAAGGCTGCCCTTCTTCAGGCGCGCTATATAAGCGGCCCATTCCTTTTTCAGCAGCGCGAAAACATGTTGCAACTGTTCCAAGGCTCTTCCTCCGGGCGAAATAGTGTAATGTTTATTCTACACCATTCTCCCACAAAAGGAAACCGAAAATTCACGCTTTCTGCAATTCGCTGGTTTTTGCGCTGCACGCCTTCAGGGCTTTGCGCAGAAAAACGCCTATTGTGCCAGCACCTTTGCGCGCCGCAGCGCCGGGCGCAGCGCCGCAGCCAGCAGCGTGGCCACCACCAGCGCCACCGCCGCATTTACGCACGAGGCCGAAAGCTTCGCCGCCATCCGCGCCTGCACGGCCCCCATGGCCTGCCCCTCTATCCAATACATCTCTACAAACGATTTCGCCATATACAGCACGATATAGGCGGCGCTGCCCGCCAGTGTGCCCAGAATGTCCTTCCTGGTGCTTACCGTCCCTCTGTGGGCAATCAGCCCCGCCAGATAGCCAATGACAAATTTGGTGGCAAAGGTGATGAGGCAGCCGGAGATATAGGCCGGGTTTGTAAAATCGAACAGCATGCTGCCAAAGCCCGCTGCAAGGCCGCCCGTCAGCGGGCCGAACAGAAGCCCCGCCAGCGCGCAGAACCCATTGCCCAGATGGAACCGCGCCGGGCCCACCTCTATCTGCATCCAGCTGGATACGAACACCAGCGCGCTCAAAAGGCCGACAACGGCAAGCGTTCTGGTGGTAAAGCGTTCTTTTTTCTGCATACGGGCATCTCCTCTCTTTCTGCTCTGCGGCTTGACAGCGCCGCACGGAAGCGTTAAGGTAATTGTACACGCAATTTGACATGTTCAAAATGCTCAATTTTTGAATTTTTTATCAGGTCAGTTTTCCATTCATTCACGCATGAATTAAGGAGGCTCTTATGGAGCATGCGGCTATCCGGCTGGAGGCGAGCGGAAAAACGCCCTTTTATGAACAGCTCTATGCTTATTTTGCCGCCGCAATCCGCAGCGGGACGCTTGCCCCCGGGGAAAGGCTGCCCTCAAAGCGGCGCCTTGCACAGGATGTGGGGGTGAGCGTCAGCACGGTGGAAACAGCCTATGCCATGCTGGTGGCAGAGGGATATCTGGAGGCTAAGCCGCGAAGCGGCTTTCGCGTGTGCCGCCTTTCCGCGCTGTCGCGCCCGGCAGCGCCTGCACCGGCGGCGCCCGCGCCGGTGCAGGCGCCGCCGCGCTTTGATTTTTCCACCGGCAGCGTGGATACGGCCCTGTTCCCCTTTGCCGCCTGGCGCAGGCTGCAAAGGCAGGTGCTGGCCGGGGACGAGGCCGTGCTGCGCGCAGGCTGTGCGCAGGGTGACGAAACCCTGCGCCGTGCCATTGCCACCCATCTGGCCGAGTTCCGCGGCGTGCGCGCCGAGCCCCGGCAGGTGGTGGTGGGCGCAGGCAGCGAATATCTGGCCGGCCTGCTTGCCCAACTTTTTCCGGGCGCTGTGTTCGCAGTGGAGGAGCCGGGCTACACCCGCACACCGCGCGTGCTGGCAAACTGCGGCGCCGCAGTGGCTTATGTGCCGGTGGATGCACATGGCATGCAGCCTGCCCCCCTTGCCGCCAGCGGCGCGGCGCTGGCCTATGTGACACCCAGCCATCAGTTTCCCACCGGGGCCACCATGCCAGTGGGGCGGCGTACACAGCTTTTGCAGTGGGCCGCACAGCGTAAAGGCCGCTTCATCATTGAGGATGATTACGACAGCGAATTCCGTCTGGACGGGCGTCCGCTGCCTGCCATGCAGAGCCTGGGGCCGGAACAAGTCATCTATATCGGCACATTTTCACGCGGTATCGCCCCTGCGGTGCGCATTGGCTACCTGGTACTTCCGCCCGCGCTGCTGGACGCCTTCTTCAGCAGCTTCGGCTTTTATTCGTGCACAGTGGGGCGCATTGAGCAGCAGACGCTGTGCCGCTTTCTGGAGACAGGGCAGTATGCGCGCCATCAGGCGCGCCTGCGCGCAGCCTACCGCCGCAGGCGGGACGCTGTGTGCGAGGCCCTGCTTGAGGCGCTGGCCCCCTTTTCGCCGCGCATCGAAAACGCGCACACCGGCCTCCACTTCGTGCTGTATCTCGCCTGCCCCTGCACGGGTGAGGCATTGGCCGCAGCCATGCGGCGCCACGGCGTGCTGGCCTGCCCGCTGGACGCCTACTGCCACACAGGCGGATGCAGCGGGGCCGGCCCGGCGCTGGTGCTGGGCTTCGGCGGGCTGGCACAGCAGGATATCCGGCCGGCCGCACAGGCCATGGCACGCGCAGCCGAAGAGGCATGCCGGCTGTAAGGATGCGGAAAACGGTTGACTCTTTGCCGCCCAACAGTTATACTATTGTGACAAGTATGAAAAGTATAACCAAAATGAAAAAGGAGGTGCTACCCGTGAAAAAGGGGCAGCATATTTTCGGCACAGTGAAAGTGGGCGAAAAGGGGCAAATCGTAATCCCCAAAGAGGCCCGCCGGATATTTGACATCAAAGCAGGCGATACGCTGCTGGTGCTGGGGGACGAGGCGCAGGGGCTTGCCGTCGTCAAGGCAGATGTCATGCAGGAGCTGGCTGTAAGCATTCTGAAGGGCCTTGGCACTCTGGGCGGAGGGCTTCATGAAAAATAACCTTCTGCTGTCTCTGCCCGCCGTGCTGGCGCTGGACCTTGCCCTTCCCTTTCTTGCTGGCGGCTCCCTACCGCGGGTACAGCCATCTGACGCAGGCCATGAGCGTGCTGGGAAACAAAAAATCGCCCTGCCATGCCATCTATAATATATGGCTTGCAGCCTGCGGGGCGGCAGTTGCCCTAAACAGCCTGATGCTGCGGCCGCTTCTTGCCGTGTATTCCAAAACAGCCGCGGCAATACTGGCGGTTATCCTGGGCCTGTATGCGGTTGGTGGCTGCGTGCTGCCCGCTTTTTTCCCGGTGGAAGAAAAAAAGACCTTGCCGGGCTTTCGTCACGTATCCATGGCTACAGCTCTGCAGCGGGGTTTATGTTGCTGGCCGCCGCGCCGCCGCTGGCAGGCTTTCTTGCATACAGGGCCGGTTTCAGCATACTGGCGCTTTTTTCCTGGCTGTGCTTTTTTCTGGCCATTGTTTTCTTCACTGCGTTCATCACGGCCGATAAGCCCAGTTTCCGGCATACGCCCATTGCGTGGGAGGGGCTGTGGCAGCGGCTTACCCTGCTGTGTATGTATCTTCCCGTGGCGCGCCTTGTATTTGCCATGCTGTAAGTTGCGCGAAAAAGGCCGCCCCCGGCATATAATTGCCGGAGGGCGGCCTTTTGCAGGCACAAGCCCTATTTTTCAGCGCCATCTGCTTTTTTCCGCACGGTCCAGCGCTGCGGAAGCAGGATATACCCCAAAAGGAAGCCCATCACGCCGCCGTACAGTGCCGAGGCCGCGGGGTTTGAGGTGATGGGGCAGGCGCCCAGCGCACAGCCCACCGCAAAGTAATAGCCGAGGCCAAAGGCAAGACCCGCGGCTGTAAAGGCCGCCAGAAAGCATGCGCCTGCATGCCGTTTCAGAAGGTGCTTCATTCGTTTTCCCCTTTCCGGCCGCCGGCCCCGGCGGCCGCAAAACATTTTGCCCGCCCTGCAGCCCGGCCGCAGGGCCATGGCGTCACAGCGCGCTTTGCAGCATCTCTTCCAGCTTTTGCTGTGTCTGTACGCCCACAGCCTGCGCGTGCAGGGCGCCGTTTTTGAACACCATCACCGTGGGGATGCTCATGATGCCGAACCGCCGGGCGAGCTCAGGCTGTTCGTCCACATTCACTTTGCCCACCTGCCAGCGGCCCTGCGCATCGCCGGCCACGCGCTGCACCACCGGGCCCAGCATGCGGCACGGGCCGCACCATGGCGCCCAGAAATCCACCAGGACGGGCTGCTTCGCGCCCAACACCTGCTGTTCAAAATTTTCTTTTGTAAAAACCTGTTCCATACTGTTCTCTCCTTTTGTCCGGCTGCGCCGTACTGCACGGCATTGTACGCCGTTTCGTCTCTGGCTTCAGTATACCCCGCCGTGGCACGGCAAACCGTGACGAAGTTACAAAAGTATGATAGAATCAAAGAGAAAGGGCAAACCGGCCCTGCCCCATACGGGCAGGCGCCGCTGCAACTTCCCTAAAAAAAGCGCAGCTCGGACGGCCTGCGCAAAAGGAGGGCTTTTATGCCATGTGCTGATGCAGCCCTGTTCCCGTTCTGGCGGCAGCTTACGCAGCCCCAGAAGGACAGGCTTTTTGAAGAAGTGCGCGAGGTGCACTATGACCAGCACGCGCCCGTGCGCGCGGCGGGCGACAGCTGCCTTGGCATTTTATATGTGAAAGCCGGCGGGCTTCGGCTTTCCCTTCTGAGCGAGGAGGGGCGCGAGGCCTCCATCGCGAGGCTGGATGCCGGGCAGGTGTGTGTTCTGAGCGCCTCGTGCGTACTGAGCGCCGTGACGTTCGACGTGGAGATCACCGCCGAGGAGGAAAGCGACGTTTTGGTGCTTCCCTCGCATGTATTCGGCCCGCTGATGGCGGAAAATATTTATGTGGAATGTTTTGTATACCGCACGGCAACCGAGCTGTTTTCCGATGTGATAGGCGCGGTGGAACGGCTTTTGTTCATGACGCTGGAGCAGCGCGTAGCCTCCTTCCTGCTGGATGAGGCCGCCCGCCGCGGCACAGACACGCTTGCCATCACGCAGGAGGCCATTGCACTCGGCATCGCCTCTGCGCGCGAGGCCGTCACGCGCGCGCTGCGCCAGATGGCGGCGCGGGGCCTGGTGGAAGTGTTCCGCGGCGGGGTAAAGCTGCTGGACCGCAAGGCCCTGTACGCCCTTTGCTGAGGTCAGGGCCGGCGGGCGGCAGGCACTGCCGCCCTTCATGCGCTGCGGTGCTTTAAGAAGGGGGGCCTTGCCTGTGAATGCAAACGACCTGACGCGGGGCAGCGTGGGTGGGACGCTGTTCTGCTTTGCCTGTCCGTTTTTTATTGCAAATGTGCTGCAGGCACTATACGGCGCAGCAGACCTGTTCGTGGTGGGGGCCTTCTGCGGAGCCCAAAGCGTGGCCGCCGTTTCCACCGGCACGCAGGTGACACAAATCGTCACCAGCCTCATCACCGGCCTCACGCTGGGCAGCACCGTCATTATCGGGCAATATACCGGCCAGAGGGAATACGGCAAAGTAAAGCGCGCCATTGGCACTACGCTCACCGTGTTTGCAGGCGTGGCGCTGGCGCTTACGGCAGGCATGCTGGCGTTGCTGCGCCCCCTTCTGCGCCTTTTGCAGACGCCGCAGCCGTCGTTTGAGCTCACCGTGCAGTATGTCACCATCTGCATGCTGGGCAACATCTTTATCTGCGGCTACAACGCCATCAGCGCCGTACTGCGCGGCTGGGGCGACTCCCGGCGGCCCATGTGGTTCGTGGGCATTGCCTGCACTATCAACATTGTGCTGGATGTTGTGTTTGTGCGCCTTTTTGCGCTGGATGCGGCGGGCACGGCGCTGGCCACGGTGATTTCGCAGGGCATCAGCATGGCCCTTGCAGTAGTCTACCTGCTGCGGCATGATTTTCTGTTCGATTTCAGGCTGCCCAGCTTTCTGCCGGACAGGCGCATGATAAAAAAGCTGGCCGTGGTGGGGGTTCCCATCTCGTTTCAGGAGCTGATGGTGCGCATCTCGTTTTTATATCTGGCGGCGGTGATGAACCGATGCGGCGTATATGCTGCATCGGTGGTGGGCATCAGCAGCAAATACGATGTGTTCGCTATGCTTTCAGCCACCTCCATGGCCAGCGCGCTGGCGGCCATCACGGCGCAGAACATCGGCGCGGGCAGGCCGCAGCGGGCACGCCGCTCGCTGTGGTACGGCATGGGCTTTGCGCTGGCAGCGTCCACAGGGTTCTGGCTGTGGGCACAGCTTTCGCCGCAGAGCATGATCGGCCTGTTCAGCCGGGACGCAGATGTGATAGCAGCAGGCGTGCCCTTCTTCCGCGCGTGCAGCTACGACTATATGCTGGTGAGCGTGGTGTTCTGTCTGAATGGCTACCTGAACGGGCGCCAGAAGACGGTATGGACGATGATAAGCTGCAGTGTGGGCGCACTTTGCCTGCGCATGCCGCTGGTGTACCTGTTCAGCACCCGCTTTGCAGACGACCTCGGCATGCTGGGCCTGATTGCGCCTGTGGTATCCGGCATTATGGCGTGCTACACTCTTGCATATGTGCTGGCCGAGGGCAGAAAGGGCCGGGCCCGCAGCGCGGCGCGCTGAGAGGCGCTTCGCTGGAACGCCGAAAAAGTCAGGCCCCCGGCAAGCCTCTCAGGAGGCATTGAATGCTCTGTTTCTTGCATCACCTGCCCCACCTCCCGCAAACGGAATTTCTCCCATTATGTGCTGCATCTTTTGGGTATTGAATACCATCCCGCTTCGCTCGAAGCTGGCAGCGAAAGCCCTTTTACTCTTCCCGGCACAGCCGCGGGTGCCGTTTCGCTGACAGCAAAAGGGCGGGGCCCCCTGCACACCGGCAGAGGGCCCCGCATTTTTATTTTTTAAACAAAGATATCAGCCGTTTTCACGCAGCCATTCCATAGCCGCATTGGCAAACACCGCCGCGCCGCGGTACAGCACACTTTCATTAAACGTGACACGCGGGTTGTGCTGCGGGTACGGATACCCCTCTTCAGGCGTGCCGCCTGAAAGGATAAGGTAGCATGTGGGCGCTGCCTGCGACAGCTCGCTCAAATCGTCTGAGCCGGAGAAAGGCCTGCGCATCTCGGGTACTTTCTCGCCCAACAGCTCGCTTGTGTAGTCCATCACGCGCTGCGTCAGTGCTGGATCGTTGTACACGCTTGGGATGCCCTGCGTGAATTCCACCTCCGCTTTGGCGCCGAACGCCTGCGCCATGCCCGCGCAGATGGCCTCGATACGCTTTTTGAAGCGGGTGCGCGTGGCCTCCACCGTGGTGCGCATGGTGCCCACCAGGCACACCTTCTCCGGCAGAACATTGGCCGCTTCGCCGCCGTTAAAGCTGCCGATGGTGATCACACCCTGCTCCTCCGGCGCCAGCTCGCGCGCGGTGAGGTTCTGCAGGGCCGAATAGATGTGCACACCCACGTTCAGGGCGTCCACGCCCTCCTGCGGCATGCTGCCGTGCGTGCCCTTGCCTGTGATGGTGATGGCGATGGTGTCACACGAGGACATCATGGGCCCGCGGCGGGTGTAAACGGTGCCCGCGCTGTAAGGGCTCTGCGACATGATATGCATAGAAACCACCGCGTCCACATGCGGGTTTTCCAGAATGCCGTCCTTCAGCATGGCCTGTGCACCGGAAAAGCCCAGCGGGTTCGTGCCCTCCTCGTCCGGCTGGAACATCAGCTTCACACAGCCGTTCAGCCTGCCCTCGCGCTCTTTCAGCATTTTGGCAGCGGCAAGCAGCATGGCCGTGTGCGTGTCGTGCCCGCAGGTGTGCGCTGCATTGCCGGCGGCGGAAAAATCAAGGCCCGATTCCTCCTTCATGGGCAGCGCATCCATGTCGGCTCTCAGGAGGATAGTCTTTCCCCCCGTTTTGCCCACAGTGGCCACGATGCCTGCCTTGCTCATGCGCTGCGGGGCATAGCCCATTGCCTTCAGCTTTTCCTCCACAAAGGTGCATGTCTCCTTCAGCTCAAAGCCCAGCTCCGGGTGGCGGTGCAGCCAGCGGCGGTTTTCCAACAACTCCGGCTCCAGTTCCTTTGCGCGCTGCAACAATTCTTTCATGACAGTTTTGTCTCCTTGCCTATAATGTTTGAGTAAAATTTGTGCTTTTTGCAAAAAGTTTTTTCTTGAAAGGTCTTGTTTTTCCATAACCGCGTGATAGGATTCATCTATAGAAGGCATTCTACGAATACATTCTATTAAATGCTTCCCGTTGTGTCAATGGTTTTCAGCCGCAAATCCAAAATAAACCGCCGCGCAGGGCGTGCTTGGCCCAACCAGGATCCCCGGCCCTTCACAGGGGCCGAAAAACATAGGGGCGTCTACCCGAAAGGAGTATCTCTTGTGAAAAAGCAGAAAAAATCGTTCCGCATGCCAACCGCGTTCACGGTGCTTATCCTGCTCACCATCGTCATCGCCATCATCACCCGGTTCATCCCCGTCATCACACCGGCAAAGCTTTCCGATGTGATTATGGTGCCCATCAACTGCTTTTCCAGCGCGCAGGGCGTCTCCCTGTTCGTGCTGGTGCTGGTGCTGAGCGGCTTTTTGGGCGTAGTGATGAAGACCGGCGCGCTGAACGCCGCCATCACCACCGTTGTAAAGAAGCTGAACAGCAAAGAAATTTATATGATCCCCATCCTGATATTCCTCATCAGCCTGGGCGGCACCACCTGTGGCATGGCGGAAAAGACCATTGCTTTCTAAGCACTGGTCACCGCCACCATGGTGGCCGTCGGGTTTGACGTCATCACGGCCGCCTCCACCATCCTGCTGGGCTCTACGGTAAACCCCTTTGTTGTTTCCTCCAGCGTAGACGCGCTGAAGACCTCCGGCATCACCATCGACCAGACACTCATTATCATCGTGGGTGCCATTTCATGGCTGGCCTGCTATGCGGTGGGTGCGTTCCATGTGATGCGCTATGTCAAAAAGGTGAAGGCCAACAAGGCGGCCTCCCTGCTTACTGCGGAAGAGTGGAAGGCTGTAAAAGAGGAATACGGCGGCGAAAAGGCGCCGGATGCGGGCGTCACCTTCACCACGCGTCAGAAGGTCGTCATGGTGCTGTTTGCCGTCTCCTTTGTGGTAATGATTGTGGGCATGATTCCCTGGGGCCAGTTCGGCATCCATATCTTTGACCACACCAGCATCCTCACGGGCAACAACCTGGGCGACTGGTACTTCGGCGACCTGACGGCCTGGTTTCTGGTGATGGCCATTGTGGTGGGCCTTGTGTACGGCCTGAAAGAGCGCGACATCGTCGGCTCGTTCCTGTCCGGTGCGGGCGATTTGATCAGCGTTTCGCTCGTCATCGCCGTCTCGCGCGGCATCTCCGTCATCATGAGCACCACCGGCCTTGACATGTACATTCTGGAAAATGCCTCAAAGGCGCTGGATGGCACCTCTTCCATCCTGTTCACGGGGCTTGCCTACCTGGTGTATTTGCTGCTCTCCTTCCTCATTCCGTCCTCGTCGGGCCTTGCCACGGTGTCATGCCTATCATGGGCCCGCTGACGCAGAGCCCGGGCCTTGCGCCGGAGGTGATGGTTTGCGTGCTGAGCGGCGCCTGCGCGCTGATCAACGGCATTACCCCCACCAGCGGCATGCTGATGGGCGGCATCTCCATCTCGCGCATCGAGTTCTCCACCTGGGTGAAATATATCTGGAAGGTGCTTTTGGCCATGCTGCTGGTGCACGTTGTCATCCTGTCCGTGGCCATGGTCGTGTTCTAAAAAAGCCAGCCATCTTTCGCCAGATGCGAAGTTTCTTCCTCATATGGAAAAACAGGCGCTGTATGCAAAGCCGTGCGTACAACGCCTGTTTTTCTGTTTCTGCACCGCCCTGCGTACAGCAGGCGGAAAAGGGGCACCCGGTGTATTCGGCGCATGGCACAGCACAAGCCCCCTGGCGGCACGACGGTTGCCGCAAAGGCCCGCCTGCTCTTGCACGCCTGAGGCCGGCGCCGCTGAACAGGCGGCCTTGCGCCGCCGCCGGAAAAGCTGCATTCCTCCCCGGCCGCCAGAAAAGGCGCGCCGGGTGGCGGCTTCAAAACAGAGTGTTTTTCCCGCTCAGGCAAGGGGCTTTAGCTCCGGGTATTTTTCGGCCAGACAGGCCGCGGCAAACCCGCGCTGGGCCAGCCGCTCATACTGCTTGCCCGGCTTTTTCGCGGCGGCCAGCACCGTCACCTCATATTCGCCGCGCAGGGCCGCAGCCTTCTCCAGCACAGAGGCAAAATCATCCTGCGGGCCGTACAAAAGCGCCAGGCGCTTTGCCGCCTGCGGCACGGTGAAGCCCCGCTCCAGCAGGATGGAGCAGATGCGCTCGAACCCAATGGAAAAGCCCACCGCCGGCACCTTCTGCCCCAGGAACTTGCCCACCATATCGTCATAGCGGCCGCCGCCGGCCACCGCCCCCGAAAACTCTGCGCACGTCACCTCAAACACCATGCCGGTGTAATAGCCCTGCCCGCGCACCAGCGAAGGGTTATATTCCACCGCATAGGCGCCCTTCGCCGCCGCGCGCGCCGTTTCCAGCACATAGCGCACATTATTTGAAAGCGCCTTATCCTCACACAGGGCGGCCACATCGTCCAGCCCGAAAACACCCTTTGCAAGAAATGCCTCCAGCGCAGCCACGGCAGTTTCCGCAAAACCTTTTTCCCGCAGCTCTTCCGCCACGCCGGAGGGGCCTATTTTATCCAGTTTATCAAAGGTGATGCAGACGGAATCAAGGCTTTCCTGTTCAAACCCAAGCCCCCCCAGCATGCCGCGCAGCAGGCGGCGGTCGTTCACGTTCACAGTGAAGCCCGAAAAGCCGATGGCCACCAGCGCGCGGGCCGTCACGTCAATCAGTTCCACCTCGGCGTTGAGGCTTTCGTCCCCCAGAATGTCGATGTCGCACTGTACAAATTCGCGCATACGGCCCTTCTGCGGGCGCTCGGCGCGGTACACACGGTCTGTCTGGATGACCTTGAAGGGCACAGGCAGCTTTTCCTTGTTGGCGGCATAATAGCGAGAAAGGGGCAGCGTCAGGTCATAGCGCAGGCCCATGTCGGAAAGTTCCTTTTCCCCGCCGGCAGCCAGCGCCTTTTCCAGCTTTTCACCTCGCTTAAGCACCTTGAAGATCAGGTTCAGGTTGTCGCCGCCGTCTGATTTATCCAGATTCTCCATATCTTCCAGAATGGGTGTGGCAATGCGCTCGAACCCACTGGCGCGGTATACCTCCAATATCTTCCCCTGCACATAGTCGCGCACGCGCATCTCTTCGGGAAGAAAATCCTTCATGCCTTTCAAGGGCGCTTTGTTCATTGTTCTCTCTCCTCACTGCGGGCCGCCGCTTTCCCTGCGGCCCGCTTCTGTTTTTCTTCCTCTGCCCACTGGCGGATGCGCTCGAAACCTTCAGCATAGCGTGTGCTGCGCATGTGCGGGAAGGCTTTCATCAGGCGCATGGCAACAAGGCGGCGGCGGTCAAGCAGCTCGGCGCGCGCAATGTCCAGCCTTGCAGCCGCCGCGGGCTTTGCCTCAGACACCTTTCTATCTACCGCCAGCGCGGTATCGCCAATGTTTTCGGCCAGAATATCCGACCCGGCGCGCATGGCGCGCACGATATCGTCAATGCGGCCGATGTCCTGGTTCATGTGGGCAATGCCCAGTACGGTGATGACAAGGTCGCACACAAACAGCGCCGCCACCGGCACAGCCAGTACCACGCCCGCCGTGTGGGGCACCAGCGCCACCAGCGCGGCAACAGCTGGGTGCACCAGCTTTACCACCAGCGTAGCCCCCACGCCCCACACAAGGCTGAAGCGCAGGCAGATGTAGCCGCCCAAATTGAAACGCATGTTGGAATAATCCCACCAGGAGGTGTGGAACAGCTTTTTCAGCACCCAGCCTGTCACAAGTTCCAGCGCGCTGGTGAGCAACACCGCCCCCGCATACAGCACCGGAATGTTATGGCGCAGGGGCCACAGGCACACCAGCACCGCCACCATGCCAAAGCCGTAAATGGGGCACACGGGGCCGTTCAAAAAACCCCGGTTTACAAAGCCGCCCGTGTTGATGGAACAAAAGCACACCTCCACCACCCAGCCGAGCACGGCATAGATGACGAAATACCAGAATATCTCATACAGGCTGAATTCCATATATTTACCCCTTCCGCGGCAGCTGGGTGCCGCAGGCCGGGCAGAACGCGTCCTCCGTGCCGCAGCTATGGCCGCACTGCGGGCACACAGGCCCGGCTTTTTCTGCGCTTAACTTTTCTGCCAGAACATCGATGCGCTGCTGCGCCTGTTCAGCCTTCACCAGAAGGGCGTCTATCACCTGCTGGGGCGTCTTTTCTCCCTCTTCAGTAGGCACATGCTCGCCAACCGCGCCCATGTGCATGGCATACAGCATGCGGCCAAGGTCGGCAAAAATGTCCTCCTGTGCGCCGCGCTCCCGGTTTAGCTCGCGCAGCGTCTTCACTTCATCATATTTCTCCATGGCGGCCTTGCCTGCCGTCTCTACCGCGCTGCGGGCCGAATCCGCTGCATTGGCGGCTGTGGCCGCAATGTCCTGCAAAAATTTGGCAAGGTTTTTATCCATCTCCGGGCACTTCCTTTCTAAATACATCGAACCGCCTGTGCCAGCCATGTGCAGCACAGGCCCGGACAGTTTATTTTACCGCACTGTGTGCGGCTTCGTCAACGGACACCGGCGTGCCGGGGAAGGCTGCCAGCAAAAGCACGGGCAAAAAATTCATCAGGTAACGGCTGCGCGTCTCCCACAAAAGCAAAAACAGCAGCAGCCCAAACACGGCCACCCGCGCCACTGTTGCCCCGTGCGCCCGAAAGCGCGCCGCACGGGCGGCGGCCAAGCACAGGCCTGCCAGCAGCGCAAGCTGCACGGCAAGGGTGGCATAGGCCGTGCGCCCCAAATGCTGCTTGCCCTGAATGAAATACATCTGAAGCGGGTTCTGGTGCACAGCGCCAAGGTCCAGCTTGATGGGGGCGTGATACATACCCTCGCCAAAGGTGAAAATCAGCTTGTTGGCGGCATGCGCTGCAAGGCCGGCCGGGCCCATCTCCCGCACCTTGCGGGTAATTTCCTTTTTATCTATCTCCAGCCGTTCCTCATAGGTGTCCCCCTGAAGCGTCAGCTTATAGGCAGCGTCGTTATAACCGCCATCGTCGTACAGCCCCATCATCACCCAGTGCAGGTAAGGGATAGAATTCTCCTTTTCATACTTTGGCAGCCAGGCCGCGTGCAGCGCCGCAGCGGAAAGGCCCCCGTACAGCACGGCAAAGGCCGCAAGCGCACAGCCCGCCCGCTTCCACCCTGCCCCGCGGGCCATGCCAAGGGCTGCGTCGATGAGGACGGCGATGAGCATAATGGCCACCGTCAGCTTCAGCCATGCGCCCACAGCCGCCAACAGGCCCACGGCGGCACAGCGCAATGCGGCACCTTTTCCCCACGGCAGCCGGCGCACGCGAAGCCATACGGCAAGCGCCAGAATGGGAAAAGGCATGGTTGCCGTGTCTGTATACAGAATGGGCCCGTACATCAGAAAGCACAGGAACAGAAAGGCACCCGCCAGGCCAAACAGTGCATTCTTTGCGCCGTACAGCTGGCGCAGCGCCCAGTACAGAGCCAGCAGCGACGCATTGATAAGCAGATTGTTCAGCACCAGCGCAAAGGGCATGAAATTTTCTGCGCCGAATGCGTGCAGCAGCTTAAAAAATGCCACAAGAAGCAGATACATGGGCGCATTATTGTGAAACTGGGTGAAATATTCACCCGGCATGGTGCCGTTCAGCACATACTCCTTCGCCGCGCTGAATACGATGCCGAAGTCCCACGTGGGCGAAGCGCTTACCTGCATCAGGAAAGAAAAGCCAAGCTGCACGGCAAAATAAGCCGCCAGCATCCCGGCCACAAGCGCAGCCTCCCTGCGGGGCGCAAGAGTGAAATTCCATCGCCTCCACATCCGCCATGCTCCCGCCAGCACAATCAGGGCCGCAGCGCCGCATACAACGATGGGCAGCACGCGGTACTGGTAATACGAGGTGCGGTTATTCACAACAGAGCCCAGCCAGATGCCCGCGAACACGGCGGCAAACGCCCAGCAAAACAGCGTGTATGCCATATCCTTTTTCTGCACCGGCTTCATAGGCCCACATCCTTTTTCTTTTGCGGCCGCCCGCACTGCGGCTTGTAAAAAATGGGCCGGCTGCTTCTCTTATTGTAGCATAAAATGCTATAATAGGCAAAGAAGGAAGGAGGGGCGCACATGGCCGGGAACCGCGTGATTTTTCACTGCGACTGCAACAGCTTTTATGCCTCAGTAGAGCTTTTGACAAGACCGGAGCTGAAAAACGTGCCCGTGGCTGTGTGCGGCGACCCCCAGCACCGGCACGGCATCATCCTTGCCAAGAACGAGCCGGCAAAAAGGTACGGCATCCAAACTGCCGAGACCGTGGCCAGCGCCCGGCGGAAATGCCCGCAGCTTACGCTTTTGCTCCCGCATCACGAACTGTACCGCGCATACTCAGGGCGGGTGAACGCCATCTATGCGCGCTACACTGAATTTGTGGAGCCCTTCGGGATTGACGAAAGCTGGCTGGACATGACGGCCTCCTGGCATCTGTTCGGCCCCTCACCCACAGCCGTGGCGCATCGCATCCGCCGCGAGGTGAAGGCCCAGACGGGCCTTACCATATCGGTGGGCGTCAGCTTTACCAAGGCCTTCGCAAAGCTTGGCTCCGATTACAAAAAGCCGGACGCTGTAACAGAGTTTTCCCCCCAGAACTATCAGGCCCTGGTTTGGCCCCTGCCGGTAAGCTCGCTGTTGTATGTGGGCCGCTCCGCACGGCAGGCACTGGAAAGGCTGGGCATCACCACCATCGGCCAACTTGCCGGTGCGGAGCCGGGCGTTTTGGAAGCCGCCCTTGGAAAGCTGGGCGCCGAGCTTTGGGGCTTTGCCCACGGCGAGGAGGGCACGCCCGTGCGCAGCGTGTACGAAAAGCGCGAGGTGAAAAGCGTAGGCAACGGCCTTACCTTCCCGCGGGACCTCACCACCCTTGCCGACGCGCGCGCAGGCCTTGTGTCCCTTTCCGATGAGGTAGCCTCGCGCCTGCGTGCGCACGGGCTGTATGCGGGCGCCGTGCAGATTACCGTGAAGGACGCGGGCTTCAAAACCATCACCCGGCAGACGCAGCTTGCTTCGCCTACCCACCTCGCCAAAGACATTGCCGGGGCAGCCGTGGCGCTCCTGCGGCAAAACTGGCGTTTCCCCGCGCCCATCCGCATGCTGACAGTGACGGCCCTGAACGTCTCGCACAGCGCCGCGGCCCAGCTCTCTCTGTTCGAGCCGGAGGCGGGGCAGGACGGCAGCCGGCGGGAGAGCCTGGAAAAGAGCTTGGATGCCATCCGGGACAAATTCGGAAAAAGCGCCATCGCCTCCGGCAGCACCCTTCGCCCCGACATGGGGCTTGGTAGCCTGAAAATAGAAGAAAAACACAAAAAAGGAGAATGAAACACATGGTGACGCATATCGTACTTTGGAACCTGAAGGACAAATCACAGAAGGCACAGCAGGGCGGCGAGATGAAGCGCAGTCTGGAGGCACTGGTGGGCGTTGTACCCGGCCTTTTGAGCGCCCAGGCGGGCCCCGGCTTCAACGGCTTTGACGTGGGCCTTGTGTGCACGCTGGAGAGCCGCGAGGCACTGGACGCCTATCAGTGCCACCCCGCACACATGGCCGTGAAGGAGTATGTGCACAGCGTGATATCCGAGCGCGTATGCTGTGATTTTGAAAACTAAACTAAAAGTTTATAAAATTGCCGCGCGGCCCGGAAAACGGCGCCGCGCGGCGTTTTTTCTTTTATTCTGCTTCCGCCGCCTGCGGCGGCTTTTTCTTTTTGGGCGCAAAATATTCCCCCGGCAGCTTTTTTGCAATAAGCGCCTTGATGGGAATGCCCATTTCCGTGAACATGGCCTCATGCTCTGTGCGGATATTCCAGGCAGGCTCATCGGCGTGCAGATCGCGCGTCAGCCAGGTGACCGCAAAGCCCATTTCCTCAAAATAGCCCACAGAATCTTCAAACAGGTCTTCGTCATCGCACTTAAACCACACTTCGCCGCCGTCCACAAGAAAATCGCGGTACTGCTCCAGTTGGCGCGCGTGCGTCAGGCGGTGCTTTTTATGGCCTTTTTTGCGGTTCCAGGGGTTGCAGAAGTTGATATAAATGCGGCTCACTCTGTCACCCCCGCCCATCATGCTGCAGATGCGCTCGATATCGTGCGTGAGGATGCGCACATTATCCACCTCGCGGCCCGCCTGCATATAGGCTCGGTCGATGTTTCGCTTTGTGAGGATAAGCACCTTTGCCGTGATGTCAATGCCGATATAATTGTTCTCAGGATGTGCGGCCGCCATCTGGGCCAGGAATTTTCCCTTGCCGCACCCAAGCTCCAGCATCAGAGGCTGGGCGGGACGGGCAAACAGCTCGTTCCATTTCCCCTTATTCTGCATGGGATCATCCACACAGAAGGGGCAGGCCGCAAGCTCCGGCCCGGCATAGGGTTTGAAACGCATGCGCATAGTTCAACCATCCTTTTGTACGGTTCTGTTTTTCCCGATATTCTGTACAAAGCCGATTAACTGGCCGCTCAGCAGCACAGTGAGCAGGGAATAGCCCAGCCGCGGCAGCGGGATATAACTGGCCGAGAGCGCCAGCACCACAAGGTCGCTTGCCAGGTAAGCCCACTGGATGTTCCACTTTGTCAGCCTGCAGATGCTCATGGCCAGGGCGTCATCCCCGCCGGGTGCGCCACCGGCGCGCACCGCCAGCCCCACGCCGACACCCACAAAACACGCGCCCGCCAGCGCGGCAGCAAGCGGGTGCTGTGCAAGGCCCGGCCATAAAGGCGGAAACTGCTCTACCAATGCATAAAACACGGAAAAGCCGCCGCCCGCCACAATGGAATAAGCAATGAAGCTTTTGCCCAGCAGCCGCCAGCCCAGCGCATAGCATGCGGCGTTCATCGCAAAGCCGGACACCGAGGGCGAAATGCCGAACCAATGGTGCAAAAGCAGCGTCATGCCGAGCACGCCGCCCTCCGTAACGCCACTGAGGGAATGGATGTGGTACAGGCCGAACGCCAGAATACCGCTGCCCAGCAGCGCCATGGCGCATTCCTTCGGCCGAATGAGGGAACGCAAAATAACAACTCCTTATCTTCATTTTTCGCCAAAAAACAGCATAGTATTAGTTATTATACCAGAAACTGCGCCGCAGGGGAAGGCCGCCCAGGTTTCGCCGCTTTTATTTTCAAACTCTGCCCTGAAAGGCGCATTGATGCAAGAAGACAGCGGTTTTTGCCGGCGGGTTTGGTGCCTGGCACACGCAAAAAGCCCGGCCAAAACTGCCCGGCATCTCTAAAGCGGCAATTTTTGATGCAGGGCAGGGAAGCTTTCCGCAGGCAGCCTTTGCGACTGTCGGGGAAATCTGAAGAAGCTATGCGCAAAAATTGTCTTCCCGGGGCAACACTTTCTTGCGGCAACACGCCTGATATGGGCGTTTTTTATAAATTTACTTCTGCAAAATTGGTAAAAATCACACTTTTCTGGTAACCTATTGACTTTTCATTATACAGGAATTATGATGAAACTACACTTTTTACGGATTCCGTAAAAAGTAGCGAAGGGATGTCAATGCCATGTCTGACAAGCTGGATTATCAAAACCGGAGGCTGTTGCTGCTGCGTCTTCTGGATTATCGGAACGCTACCAAGCAGAACCTTGTCCAATGGACAGGGCTGAGCAACACAACGGTTTCCGACACCATCAACGCCATGCTGAAAACCGGGTTTGTACATACGGACGGCATGCAGAAATCTATAGGCGGGCGCCGGTCTGTCATCTATTCCATCAACGGCAGATACGGCCAGTTTGCAGGCATAGAACTATACGCACAGGGCGTGCATATGGCGCTGTGCGATGCCGAAGGGCAGATAAAAAAAACCTTTCATGTGCAGCGCCTGCCACAAGAGCTGCCCATCGCGCTTTTGTACAGGGCAATCGACATGCTTCTGGAGCAGCCGGAGGCCTCCAACGTCCTCGCCCTGGGCATCGGCGTAGAGGGCGAGATCGAGCATTCCACGCAGACGGTTCTGAAAAGCGATACGCTCGGCTGGCAGAATGTGCCGCTGAAGGAAATTGTCGAGCGCCGCATTTATCTTCCCGTTTTTATTGACAGTGCGGTGAACGGGCAGGTGTCGCTTCGCAAGTATACGGAGGGAGAGCGATGTCCGGCACATTTTATGGTGATAAATGGGCAGTTCCCCTCCAAATCGGCCCTCTGCATAGACGGCCATTTGTGCCGTGGGCAGGGAAGCCGATGCGGTTCAGCTGCAGATTTTTCGTCCTTGGCCGGGCAGGCCGCGCTTGCATTACATACACTCGGCTTAGAGAAAGTATGGGTAGCCTGCCGGTGCGAAGCTCAAATGAAAGAGGCGGAGCGCCTTCTCTGCCCCTGCAGCAGCGCAGACATCTGCATCCATTTGGCCGGCCCGGAAGAGCTTGCCTGGGGAATGGCACTGGATGCAGAGACCAAATGGTTTGGCACCATTTATTTTTGCGCGCAGAACCCTATCAGCCCTCCGCTGTAAGGCAGCGGTTTTTGTCCGCGGGGCTCCGCCCCCAAATTTTTCAATCAAGTACCAAATAGAAGGAGGAAAAACACATGACCGTAGCATTGATCGTGCTTGTGTTCATCGTGCTGTGCGCGCTGATGTACACAAAAAAAATGAACGCGATGTTTGCTCTTCCCATCATGGCCCTGCTGATTGCTCTCATTGCAGGCATTCCCTGGGCAGACACCGTAGAGGGTGAGGCCACTGTGGCCGGCATCCAGTCGCTTCTGTTCATCAATGGGCCCCTGCGCCTGGGCTCCACCATTATCACCTTTATCTTCGGCGCCATCCTGTCGCAGCAGGTAAAAAATGCCGGCATCGCCGAAACTCTGGTGCGCAAGGTATCTGAAATGGCAGGCGACAGGCCGCTTATCCTGAGCCTTGCGCTGTACATCGTTCTCTCGCTGCTGTACACTACTCTGGGTGGGCTGGGCTCTATCATGATGCTGGGTTCCATCGTGCTTCCCATCATGATCAGCCTTGGCATCACGCCGCTGGCGGCCGGCTGTATTCTGCTGTTTTCTGTAAGCGTAGGCGGCGTATTCAACCTGACCAACTGGAGCCTTTACATCAACACGCTGGGGCTCTCTGTGGAAACCGTGCGCAGCTTTGCATGGTTCGCCGGTGCTATTTTTGGGCTGGCCGGTGCGCTGTTCTGCATTGTGGAGGTAAAGTTCGGCGGGTTTAAAGGGCTGTTCAAAAAGCAGGCGCGGCCTGCGAAAAAAGTAGCATGGCCCATGCCGGCCCAAGACGAGGCCGACAAAGCACCGAAGGTACACTGGTATGCCATGCTCACCCCGCTGGTCCCGCTGGTTGCTGTGCTTGGCTTCGGGCTGGACATTAATGTGGGCTTCGTGCTGGCCATCGTCTACTGCTTCTTCACCACGCTGCGCAAAGGCAGCCTGCAGCGCCTGAGCAAGGCCGTCACAGAGGGCATCTCCAACTCGGCCGGCGCCATTTTCCTTCTGATTGGCATCGGCATGCTGCTGGTGGTGGTAATGGACGCGCGCGTCTCTGCCATTCTTGGGCCGGCAATGGCTTCCATTCTGCCGGGCACTGCAATTACCTTTGTGGTGTTCTTCTCTGTTTTGGCGCCGCTATCGCTGTACCGCGGCCCGCTGAATATCTGGGGCCTTGGCCTGGGCCTTGCCAGCGTTATGGTGAGCACCGGGAAACTGGGTGCTACCAGCATCATGGCGGCCCTGATGACCACAGGCCAGATTCAGGGTGTATGCGACCCCACCAACACCCAGAACGTGTGGACGGCCTCTGCCACAGGCACAGATGTGAACGACATTATGAAAAAGACGCTTCCCTATGTATGGGGCGGCGTTGTGGTGGGCCTGGTCGTAGCCGCCTTTCTGTATTTCTAATCATTGAAAACCGTAAGACCGGGGAAGCCAGCTTCTGGCTTCCCCGGACGTCTGCAGGGCGAAATGGCCCTGCCGGCAAAGAAAGGAACCATTATGCAAAAAAGAAAGATCCGGATAGGCATTGACGTGGGGGGCACCTTCACACATGCCGTGGCGCTCGAGCATCAAAGCTATCAGGTGATTGCGCACGCCGTAACGCCCACAACGCACTCCTCACAGTATTCCGTTTCCGAGGGCATCATCAAAACGTTTCAGGATGTGCTGCAGCAAACAGGCGCTGCGCCGGAGGATGTTGTTTTCGTGGCGCACAGCACCACGCAGGCTACAAACGCCCTGCTGGAGGGCGACGTTGCAAAAGTGGGCATCATCGGCATGGGCCGCGGTGTGGAGGGCCTGAAGGCCAAGGCTGATACCGCCATTGCCGATATTCCCTTAAGCGAAAACAAGGCGCTTCATACCGCCTGCACATTTCTGAGCACCGACCCCAAAGACTTTACGGACGAGGGCATCTGCCGCGCAGTGGAGGCGCTGCGCGGCCAGGGCTGCCGCGTCATCGTGGCCAGCGAGGCCTTCGGCGTGGACGACCCGCGCCGCGAAGATGCCGTGACGGGCGCCGCCCAGCGGCTGGGCCTGCCTGCGACTGCCAGCCATGAGATAAGCCAGCTGTACGGCCTGAAGGTGCGAACCCGAACGGCCGTAATCAACGCCAGCATCCTGCCCAAAATGACACAGACGGCTGACATGACAAACGAAAGCATTCAAAGCAGCGGCATCACGGCGCCTTTGATGATCATGCGCAGCGACGGCGGCGTTATGGACATCGGCCAGATGCGAAAGCGCCCCATCTTGACGCTTTTGTCAGGCCCTGCCGCCGGTATTGCCGCAGCTTTAATGTACGCCAATGTTTCAGACGGTATTTTTCTCGAAGTCGGCGGCACAAGCACGGATATTTCCGTAATCCACAACGGCAAGGCCATGGTGAAAAGCGCCAATGTCGGCGGCCACAGCACTTTCCTGAAAACGCTGGATTCGCGCACCGTCGGCATCGGCGGCGGCTCGATGGTCCGTCTGGATGAAGATGGCCGCATCCGGGATGTGGGGCCCCGCTCGGCACATATTGCCGGCCTGGAATATCTGGCGTTTGCCTCTTCGGAAGAGTTGAAGGGGGCCAAACCTTCGCTTATTTCCCCCATGGAGGGCGATGCACCGGATCATCTTGTGATGGAAAACCCCGCTGGAAAGCGCTTTGCCGTAACACTTACCGATGCTGCTATAATGGCAGGCATGGTGCGCAAGGGCGACTACGCCTTCGGCAATTTAGAAAATGTGCAGCAGTGCTTCTCTGTGCTGGGGCAGCAATACGGCCAGGAGCCGAAGACCTTTGCAGAGTCTATTCTGGATAAAGCCGTACAGCGCGTGGATGAAACTGTGCAAACCATGCTGCAGGATTATCAGCTGGACCCGCAGCTTTTGAGCCTGGTGGGCGGAGGCGGAGGCTGCACTGCCGTTGTGCCGTGGCTGAGCCGCAAAAACGGCATCCGCTATATGATTGCGGAAAAGGCTGAGGTGATATCCGCCATCGGCGCCGCCATGGCCATGCTGCGGGACACCGTGGCCCGCACCGTGATAGACCCCTCTCCTGAAGATATCGCCGCCATCCGGCGCCAGGCCATGGACAGCCTGATTGCCATGGGCGCCGCCCCCGGCAGCATCGAAGTACAGATGGAGATTGACCGGCAGAAGAACATCGTGTCGGCTACCGCCACCGGCAGCCTGCAGATGGAACAGCAGGAGCTTGGCCTTGGCAAGGCCACCCCGGAAGAGCTGGAGCGCGTGGCCTGCGAGTCTTTGAAGGCAGAGCCCGGCCAGATAAAGCTTGCCGGGCAGACAGAGGGCCTGTATGTTTTTTCCGCCGTGCGCACATCCAAAAAGCTGTTTGGGCTTTTGCGCAGTGAAAAGCACGATTTCCGCGTGCTGGACAGCCGCGGAGTGGTAAAGCTGCAAATTAACGACGGCCAGCTCCTGCGCACCTGCGCCGGGCGTTTCGCCTCAGATATGGACGCATTCCTGCAAAACGTCTCCAGCTACAACGACGCCGGGCAAATTCTTCCAGAGGTGTTTGTTCTGCACGGCAGCCGCATTGCAGACCTTTCTTCCGTCCTTGTCCACGACCAGGTAATGCAGCTTGCCGGGCTGGAATTGGAGGGGGCCTCCCCCGATATGCCGGTTTGCGTACTGGTTCACCCGCGAAAATAAAAGCGGCCGCCGCATGGCGTTATACGCAGTTTTGTATCATACAGATTTTCTGTTGGAAGGAGAACAAGATGGATAAGTTCAGACAAATGCTGAAAGAAGAGCGCTTCCCGCTGGTGATGAGCCTGCCCCGCAACGACCCCGCGCTGGCGCGTGCCGCATGGGAGAACGGTGCGGACGTTGTGAAGATTCATATCAATGTAAAGCATCATGCCAGCCAGACGCTGTTTGGCAGCTTTGAAGAAGAGCGCGGCGCCATTGAGGCCATGCTGGCCGAGGCAAAGGGCCCTATGGGCATCGTGCTTGGCGCAGACTGCTGCGCAGCCGAGCGCTCACTTCCCCAAGCCGTGGCCTATGGGTTTGACTTTTTATCGTTGTACGGCCACCATGCCAGCCCCAGCGTGCTGTCAGCCGCCGGCATCTCTAAAATGATTGCGCCGGACTACACCTGGGCCGACTGGGAAATCGAGGGCCTGCAGGAAACAGGCGCCGATATTCTGGAAGCATCTGTCATGCACCCGGACAGCTACGGCCAGCCGCTTTCCGGGCGCGAACTCATCCGTTACAGGCATTTGGCCCGCCTGAGCCCGCTTCCCATTGTAGTTCCCACACAGCGCGCAGTCCGGCCGGACGAAGTTTGCGCGCTGCGCGCCTGCGGGGTGTCCGGGCTGATGATAGGCGCCGTTGTAACCGGGAAAGACGCCTGCAGCATCGGCAGCGCAGTGGCCGCGTTCCGCAAAAGCATTGATGAAATGAGGAAGCGGCCGTGAAGCTTGTAATTCTTCCGCTGGACAGCCGTCCCTGCACGCGTGAATTTCCTGCACAGCTTGCGCAAAGTGCCGGAATTTCCGCATGCATTCCTCCCCTTGAGGTGATGGACTGGTACCGTACCCCTTCTGATTTTTGCCGCATTGCCGCATGGCTGGAGGAGGCCTGCGCCGGGGCAGGCGCCCTTATCTGCTCGCTTGACCAGCTTGCCTACGGCGGCCTGCTTGCCTCGCGCTGCATGGAGGTACCAGAGCCTCAGGCCCTGCGCCGGGCGGCTTTCCTGCGCCGCCTCAAGCAAAAATACCCTGCGCTGGATATCTACCTCTCAAGCGTTATCATGCGCACTACAGTAAGCACACTGAAACAGGAAGATCAGGTGTGGTGGGAAAAGGTAGCGCTGTATTCCCAGCTTGCCGCACAGCCGGGCTGCGAGGCGGCGCGCCGCCTCGCGCAGCTGGAGGCGCAGATTCCGCCTCATGTGCTGCAAACCTTTCTGGCTGCGCGCGGCAGAAACCATCAGGTCAACCGGGAGGCTGTAGCTCTTCTTGCCGAAGGCATTGTAAAGCAGGTATGCTTTCTTCAGGAGGATTCCGCCCCACAGGGGATGCACTGTGCAGAACAGAAGCAGCTTCAGGCGCTTGCAGAAGCACAGGACGTGTCGGAACAGGTCAGCATCCACTGTGGAACAGATGAATGCGCCTGCGCGCTTGTGGGCTACCTGGCCGCACAACGCCAGGCCGGGGGGCCCGCCCTGCGCCTGTATGTGGAGTGGCTGGCCGGGGATATGCAGTTCACTGCACGTTATGAAGACCGGCCTTTTGCCGAAAACCTGGACGCTTACCTGAAAACCTGCCGCATCATGCGTGTGCAGAGCCCGAAGGATGCCCAGGCGGTGCTTGCCGTCTATGCGCCCAGTGGCCCGCAAATGGACCTGGCCATGGCGCCGGAGGATGCCGTCTGCGCCTATACGCCCGGCCAGCTGGGCAACATAGCGGAACGTCTGCAGGCTCTTATGGATACGGGCCTTCCCACTGGCCTTTTGGACGTTTATCACGCCAACGGCGGCGAAAGCAGCCTTCTGCGCCTTGCCGCACAAAGCGGCCTTCTGGCGCGCCTTGCCGCATATGCCGGATGGAATACAGCATGCAATTCACTTGGCACCATTCTGGGGCAGCTTCTTGCCGCAGGCGCCGGGGCTTCACCCGCCGCTCTTGCAGCTTTTACTCAAGAGCGCCTGCTGGACGATTGGGTCTATCAGGCTATTGTGCGCCCCCGATGGAACAGGGAACTTCGGGCCGCGGGCACAGATATTTGGGGCCTGCAGGACGTGCCGGGCGCCAACGCCCGCCTGCAACAGCTGATGGAACTTACCCCTGAAACACGCCTTGTGTGCAGCAGGCCGTTCCGCGCGCAGCTGTGCTGGCCGCGCACCTTTGAAGCCAGCATTACGATATGCAAGGAAGGAGAATCCGTATGAAATACGATGTAATCGTAGCCGGGGCCGGCCCCAGCGGATGCATGGCCGCTTTGGCAGCCGCCCGCATGGGGGCAAAGGTTTTGCTGATTGAAAAGGGCGCTTACCCCGGTGGGATGAACACCTCTGCGATGGTATGCCCTTTGATGACTTTTCATTCCGGCAGCAAACAGATTGTCAAGGGCATCGCCCAGGAGGTGATAGACCGGCTGGCGGAAAAAGGCGCTACGCTGGGCCATATTCCAGACCCACTGGGCGTCACCTCTACCATAACCCCCATTGAGCCGTCCATCCTGCGTCTCGTCTATTTCGAAATGCTGGCGCAGCAACCCAACATTACTCTTTTGCTTCACAGCTTTCTGTGCGGTGCAGATGTGGAAAATGGACAGGTCACCCGGGTGACGGTAGTGGGCAAAAGCGGGAGCGCCTCGTATCAGGCCAAAAGATTTATTGATGCCACAGGTGATGGTGATTTGGCCGCCATGTGCCATGTGAGTTTTGAGAAAGGCCGCGCGTCCGACGGGCTCACCCAGCCCATGTCCATCATGTTCAAGGTGGGCGGCGTAGCGCTGGATGAGGTCGTGGCCTATATGCGCAAAAATCCTGAGCAGTTCATCCTTCATAAGAATTATGACGATTTGGAAAAGTATCTGGCTGTTTCCGGATTTTTTGATATTGTAAAAATGGCCAAAGAGCGCGGAGATTTTACGATTCCGCGTGACCGCGTACTGTTTTTCCAGGGGCTGCACCCGGGTGAAGTTTTCATCAATACCTCGCGCATTATCAAGCTGTCCGGCCTTTCCGCGCAGGACCAGACAATGGCAGAGGCCGAAGCCGCCCGGCAGGTAGAAGAGCTTATGCGCTTCTTCCGAAATTATCTGCCCGGTTTCCAAAGCTGTTTCCTTGCATCTATGGCAGATGTGACGGGCGTCCGCGAGTCCAGACGCATCCACGGCCACTATACGCTCACCGTTGAGGATGTGTATGAAGAGCGCACTTCCAAAGAAGGCGTTGCCATCTGTGCCTTCCCCATTGATATCCATGACCCCGCCGGGGAAGACCTTCAGTGGGTGCGCCGCAAGCAGGATTTCTGCTACGATATTCCCTATGGTGTCATGCTCCCGAAAAGGTTCAGCAATCTGCTGGTTACAGGGCGGTGCATCTCTGCCACGCACGAGGCATTGGCATCTGCCCGCATTTCGGCCACGGCCATGGCTCTGGGGCAGGCAGCGGGCACGGCCGCTGTCCTGTCTCTTTCACACAAAACTGGTTTTGACCAGTTGGACGTTTCCATGCTGCAGGAAGAACTGCGCCGCCAGGGCGCCATTCCCACAAAGGCAGACCTTTTGTGAAGGGTCCCTGTACGCCCCGCGAAGCCGTTTTACAGCTTGCCGGCCGCAGCGAGAACTGGCTGAATGAACACTTCACGCTGGCCGGGGAATGTGTGCCGCCGGCAATTCTGGAACAGGCAAGCTGTATTGGCCGCCAGTGGGCAAAGGAAGCCTGGCTTTTTGAGCAAAGCGCAGAACAAAACCTGTACCGGCTTGGAGTGGAGCGCATCCGCTGGATGAGCCCTATGGAGGAGCGCGCCTTTGCCGCGCGCGCCCTTTATGACCCGCAGGCTGTACAAATCCTGGTCAGTAAAGCGCGGCTGGATGAAATGGAAGAGCTTCAGCAGGCTATCCAGCTCAATCTGTTTTCCCCACAAGCGCTTTATGACAGGCTTTTGGCCCACGAATGCTTTCACCACTTGGAAGAGCAGCGCGGGCTGCGTCTGGATGAGGCACTTGCGGAAGGCTCCGTTCTGCCGCCCTCTGTGCGCGATATTGGCGCCCACGCTTTTTCTAATTTTATTTTTGGGCGGCCTGTGTGCCAGACGGTTGACCTTCTTTGGCTGGCAGTGCGCCGGCCGGATGCACTGGCACATATTTCATACTAAAGTAGTCAGGCCCCCCGGCTAAGCCGGGGGCTTGAGCAAGCCCTGGAAGGGTATGCTACCGGCAAGCCTCTCAAGAGGCACGGAATGCTCTGCCTTTTGCATCACTTGCCCCGCCTCCCGTAAATGGGATTCTTCCCATTATGTGCTACATCTTTTTGGTATTAAATGCCCATCCCGCTGCGCACGGAACTGGCAGCGAAAGCTTTTTTACTCTCCCCGGCACAGCCGGGGAGAGTCATTTCGCTAAAGCAACTCCTTCACAAAGCATAATGCGCCTTGTGAAGGAGCTTTTCTGTTTTTTCTTTTTACCCGGGCCCCGGCGCCGGTTTCCAGCAGGCCTCATCGGGAAGGCAGACACCTCCAGCTATTGTGGTGCCGGCAGATGCCCGTCCGGCGGCCCTGCTGCGCCGCGCGCTTCTCTCAAGAGCGGCGTTTAACAGCCCGCGCCCCGCCGTAGTAGAATGGTTCTGCCGAAGCCATTTCCCGGCGATATTTCAAAATAAGGAGAGTTGCTTTGTGAAGCACAATCGTTCCACATTCCTTCCGAAAAGGTTTCAAAGACGCCTGATTTTGAGGAAATTTTCATGAACCGAGCAAACAAGCAAAAGCTGTATGAGGACGGGTATTACAAAACACACCCGTGCCTTGAAAGTTTTACCTGCAAGGTGTGCGGCCGCCCTGTTGCCTCCGGCGGCGCGGGAAGCCGGCACCGCAACTACTGCCCGTACTGCCTTGCCAGTCTGCATGCGGATATCTTGCCCGGCGACCGCCGGGCAGGCTGCAGCGGCATTATGGACGCTGTGGCGGTTTGGGTGCGCAAGGGCGGTGAGTGGGCCATCATCCACCGTTGCCGCCGCTGCGGCACCCTTTCTTCAAACCGTGTGGCCGCAGACGACACCCCTATGAAGCTGATGAGCATTGCCATGAAGCCTTTGTGCGAACCGTCGTTCCCATTGGAGCGAATAGAGGAAATGACGCAACTGATGGATGGCGGCGGACAGCGGCGGTAATGCCGGGCCGTTTATAATCAAAAAGCAGGAGCTGCCAATACACTGGCAGCTCCTGCTTTTTCTTTTTTACCACAGCAGCGTGCGAAGCAAACCGCGCGGGTTCAGCCCTGTCTTTCCCCCACCCAGCGCGGCGCCGTGCACCACACAGCCCTGCCCGCGGCAAGGCTTTTGGGCACGTCCAGAATACGCTGGTTTTCCGAGCCGCGGAACAAAAGATCCAAATTGCGCTGTGCCAGCACAAACGGCCCGTCCACCAGAATATCCAGAAAGCGCAGCAACGCCTTCTGCTCCGGCGTGCCGTCCAGAAGCTGCTCGAAGGTATATCCGGAATAGCTTGCCAGCTCATAGCCGGCTGCCTTCAGCTTTTCTGCCAGCGGCACCAGCGCCCCGGCCTGACAGAACGGCTCGCCGCCCGAAAACGTCACGCCGCGGCACAGCTGGTTTGCCTTCACCAGGGCGAACAGATCTTCCACTGACATATCCGTGCCCGCGCCAAAGGGCCAGCTTTCAGGGTTATGGCATCCCTCGCAGTGGTGGCAGCACCCCTGCACAAAGATGGCAACGCGGATGCCCGGGCCATCCACGATGGAATCGCCCATGACACCCGCGACGTTTATCATTTGCGCCATGTCAGTGCGCCATGCTGTGCTTTACGCGGTCGTGCTCTTCGGCTTTTTTCGCGTCGTTCCACTTATCCATGGTGCCCACAAGATAGCCCGTGATACGGCGGATGCGCTCAAACTTCACGTCCTTGCCGTATTTTGCCTCGATATTCGTCTGAATCGCCATATTGTATTCCTCCTTTAAAAAACCTGTCGCCAGGAAACTGTCATTCAAATGATATTATATATCAATATGGATTCTATTGCAAGATTATCCGCATCGTTTTCCGGCTTATTCACAGCCGCAGAAAGTGGTAATCTCCGGATACTGCTTGCGCAGCTCGTCGATGCGCTCTTTCGAGAGGGCCTCGCCCTCGCGACGCCCGCAGCGCGGGCACACCTCGCCTATTACGCCTACATAGCCGCAGATGGGGTCGCGGTCTACCGGGTGGTTGATGGAGCCGTAGCCCACGCCTGCATCGTGCATGCAGCGCACGACAGCTTCAAACGCCTCCACATTATTGGCCGTGTCGCCGTCCAGCTCCACATAGCTGATATGGCCCGCGTTCGTCAGCGCATGATACGGCGCCTCTTTATAAATTTTGTCATAGGTCGAAATGGGGTACCACACCGGCACATGGAACGAGTTCGTGTAATACTCGCGGTCCGTCACGCCGGGGATGATGCCGTATCGCTTTTTATCCATGCGGATGAAGCGGCCGGAAAGCCCCTCGGCAGGCGTGGCCAGCAGGGTGAAGTTCATATGCATGGCCCGGCTCTTCGCATCGCAGAACTCGCGCATGTGGCGCACGATGGCAAGGCCCTTCTGCTGCATCTCATCGCTCTCGCCGTGATGGTGGCCATACAGCGCCGTCAGCGTTTCGGCCAGGCCGATGAACCCGATGGAGAGCGTGCCGTGTTTGAGCACCTCGCGCACCTCATCGTTGGGGCCCAGCTTGTCGGAATCCAGCCATACGCCCTGCCCCATCAGGAACGGGTAGTTGTATACGCGCTTGGAGGCCTGTATCTCAAAGCGGTCCAGCAGCTGCTGGGCCACCAGCTCCATCATATCGTCCAGCTTTTTATAGAACAGGGCCTCGTCGCCGCGGCTTTCAATGGCAAGGCGCGGCATGTTGATGGACGTGAACGAGAGGTTGCCGCGGGAGTAGGCAATCTGGCGCTGCGGGTCGTACACGTTGCCCATCACGCGCGTGCGGCAGCCCATGGTGGCAACCTCTGTCTCCGGGTGGCCGGGCTTGTAGTACTGAAGGTTGAACGGGCTGTCCAGGAACACATAGTTCGGGAACAGGCGCTTGGCAGACACCTTGCACGACAGCTCGAACAAATCGTAGTTCGGGTCGCCGGGGTTGTAGTTGACGCCCTCTTTCACCTTGAAGATGTGGATGGGGAAAATAGGTGTTTCGCCGTGGCCCAGGCCCGCGTCCTCTGCCAGAAGGATGTTGCGGATGGCCATGCGCCCCTCGGGGGAGGTGTCGGTGCCGTAGTTGATGGACGAGAAGGGCGTCTGGGCACCCGCGCGCGAGTGCATCGTGTTCAGGTTGTGCACAAAGCCCTCCATGGCCTGATACGTCTCGCGGTCTGTCTTGGCCGTGGCGCGGCGGCGCGCATGGTCCACCAGATGGGCGGCCTTCCCGGCGTCCAGCCTGCCTGTGGCTGCAATGGCCTTTGCCGCGGCATCGTCAAAGGTGGCGGCGTGCGTCTCCAGCCGCACGTCGCTGTCGCCCGTGGCCTGCCGGCCCGCCTCCACGGCGGCCTGCACCAGCGCTGTCTCATCGTCGGTGTCCAGTATATCTTCCAGCGCCTCGCGCAGCTTGACGCGGTATTGCTTGCGGAACGTTTTGCCAATGCCTTCGGCCATGGAATAATCAAAGTTTGGCACGCTTTGGCCGCCGTGCTGGTCGTTCTGGTTGGACTGGATGGCAATGGCCGCCAGAGCCGCATAGCTGGCAATGCCCTGCGGCTCGCGCAGGTAGCCGTGCCCGGTGGAGAAGCCTCCGTGGAACAGCTTCAAAAGGTCTATCTGGCAGCAGGTGGTGGTGAGGGCGTAAAAATCAAAATCGTGAATATGGATATCGCCCTCGGTGTACGCCTTGGCCTGCGCCGGCGTAAGCAGATAAGCCGCGTTATACGCCTTGGCGCCCGCGGTGCCTATCTGCAGCATGGAGCCCATGGCCGTGTTTCCGTCAATATTGGCATTGTCGCGCTTCATGTCGCTGAGGCGGGCGTCTACATTGGTGATTTCGTCGATGGACTTCATCAGGCTGGTTTTTGCCTCGCGGATGCGCGTGCGCTCGGCGCGGTAGAGGATATACTGCTTTGCGGCCTCTTCACACCCGGCGCGCATCAGCTCCTGCTCCACCGTGTCCTGAATCTGCTCTATTCTGGGCGTGCCGTCGCCGCAAAGCTCCTCCAAGCGGGCCTCCACACTGTTGGCCACCTGCGCGGCTACGCTGGCATCCCCTTCGCGGGCGGCCTCCAGCGCTTTCAGGATGGCAGACGCTATTTTACTCTCGTCATAAAGCACCACGCGTCCGTCCCGCTTCATAATGCTTTTAATCATAATAAAAATTCCTCCCGTTCACACGAAGCCGCGCGCCGCACAAACGGCATGCCCTGCAGGCCCGCACTGGGGCCTGCCCGGCACGCCGCACAGAGTTCCGCCGTCCCTCGCAAAATCTTGAATGCGTATATAATACTACCACCAGATATTGTGCCGGTCAAGCACAAAGGCGACAGGTTTTTCAGGTGAATTTTAGAAGATTTGCCAAGGCCGAACCGTTTGTTTATAATAGTGAACAGAACACACCTGCAAAGGAGGCGCCGTATGGAACGCACACAATACAGGCAGCCGGCCGCCGGGGCGGCCTATTTTCTCACTTATAAACGCGTAAAAAACATCAACCTGCGCATTGGGGCGGACGGCGAGGCCCACGCCAGCGCCCCCTGCGGCGTGCCCCCTGCACGGGTAGACGCCTTTGTGCTTTCCAAGGCGGCATGGCTGGAAAAGGCGAAAGCCCAGGCTGCGCGCCGCCGCGCGGAGGAAGCCGCCCCTTGTGCCGTGACACCCGCGCAGGCACTGGCCCTGTTTGAGGCGGTGAGCGGGCGGGTGTTCCCGCTTTTTTCGGGCGTGCTGGGCGGGGTGCGCCCCACGCTGAAGGTGCGCCGCATGAAGACGCGCTGGGGCGTGTGCATGCCGGGCAAACGGCAGATCACCCTGAACCTGCGCCTTGCGGAAAAGCCCATGGCCGCTGTGGAGTATGTGGTGGTGCACGAATACGCACATTTTGTGCACTGCGACCATTCGCCCGCCTTCTGGGCCGTGGTGGCTCGCATCCTGCCCGACTATAAGGCCCGCCGTGCCCTTCTGCGCACCTGAGGCATGCGCCGCCGCACAAGTTCATATAATAAAGGACGGGCGCCGTTTTCCGGCCGCCTGGGCACAGGGTATTTCTTGTGCTTGGGGACGCGATATGGTATGATAAAAAATCATCGGCCCTCGCAAGGGCACCGTCCGCACTGTTTTTGGTGCAGGCACCGGTAAAAATGATTAAAGGGGGCGGCTGTGTGGACAAATACAAGCGCCTTGTATCGAACACGCTGCTGTTTGCCATCAGCACCTTTTCTTCCAAAATACTCAGCTTTTTTCTGACAGCCTACCGCACGCGCGTGATGGGCACGGCAGATTACGGCGGCATGGACGCCATCGTCACTATCGGCAACTTTTTCATTCCGCTGGTGTCGCTGGGCATCGCCAACGCCATCATCCGCTTTGGTCTGGAAAAGGGCGTGAACAAGCGCCAGCTCTATACCAACGGCCTGCTGTCCATCTTTGCCGGGTTTCTGCTTTTGTGCGCGCTGGCGCCCGTGCTGAACTTTGTGCCCTTTATCCGCGATACTGTGCAGGGGCACTGGGTATGGCTTCTGCTGTTCGTGCTGGTAAGCTGCCTGCGCACGCTGAACTGCCAGTTCGTGCGCGCGCGCAACCTGGTGCGGCTGTATGCGCTGGACGGCATTCTGTGCACGCTGACGAACCTGGGCTTCAATGTGCTGTTTTTATCCGGCCTCAAGCTGGGCGCGCAGGGTTGGCTTCTGGCGCTGATATGCTCGGACGCCTGCAGCGCCCTGTTCCTGTTTTTTATAAGCAGCATCTGGCGCTATATGGGCGGCCGCATCAACACAAAGCTCTGGCGGAAGATGCTGGTGTATTCTGTGCCGCTGATCTCGGCCAGCATCTTCTGGACCATCACCAACACCAGCGACAAGCTGTTCATCACTGCCATGCTGGGCGCGGAGTGGAACGGCCTGTTCGCCGCATGCTATCAGCTGCCCACCCTGCTCACCGTAGTCGCCACGCTGTTCACAGAGGCATGGCAGCTTTCCGCCTTTACCGACGGCACGCGGGCCGGGCGGGAAGAATTTTTCGGCAAAGTGTTCGGCGCGTATCAGGGGCTGATGTTTCTGGCGGGGGCCGGCATCATCTGGCTGTGCCGCCCCATCATGAGCATTTATGTGGCAAAGGAATTCTACCTTGGATGGATTTTCATACCGGTGCTCACCTTCGCCACTATCTTCTCCAGCTTTGACAACTTCCTGAACAGCATTTATATGGTGGAAAAGCGTTCCGGCCTTTCGCTGGTGACCATGGGCGTGGGCGCCGTGATGAACCTTATTCTGAACGTGCTGCTCATCCCCATCTGGGGCGTGCAGGGCGCGGCCATCGCCACGTTCGCCAGCTACTTCCTTGTTTTTCTTGTGCGCGCATACAATACGCGCACGCTTATCGAGGTGGATTTTTCGCCTGAGCTTCTGGCCCTGAACTTCGGCCTTGTGGTGCTGGAGGCTGCGCTGTGCATCAAGGAGGTGCCCGGCTCGTATGTGTGGAACGGCATCATCGTGCTTATCATCGCCGCCGTAAACCTGCGCGGCCTCGCAGAGACGTGCCTGCGCTTTCTGCGCCGCCGGGCGCCGAAATAAAGCATGCTGCTGCATGCAAAAGCCCCTTCCTGTGTCGGCTTGGAGGGGCCTTTTTATGCCCGCCCGCACGGGGCGGGCGCTGCCGCCCGCGGCTGGAATGTCCGGCAGAACTGTGCTAAAATAATACAAACGCCCCAAGCCATATGCTGCGCGGGGCACCGGGCGAAAAGGGGGGAAGCTGCATGCAGGGCGCAAACGGCACAGAGCAGCGCAGGCTTTGTGGCATGTATATGCTGTATTTTGCCGGCTATATGGCCTTTTTCTCGTTCTATGCGCTTTATCTGACGCAGTATGGTTTCAGCAGGCAGGCGCTGGGTGTGATCTCTTCCGGCACAGCAGCGGCAAACCTTGCGGCGCTCATTCTCTCCGGTCTTTTGGCCGACCATGTGCTTTCGCCGAAAAAAATTGTGCTGGCCGGCAGCCTGATCTCCGCCCTGTGGGGGCTGCTGCTTCTTCGGGCCACCGGTTCACTGGGCGCGGCCCTGCTGGCAGTGGTGCCCGTCAGCTTTTTTGATTTCGCCCTGATGGGGATGCTGGATGCATGGACAAGCCTTGCCGCACGGCGCAACAGCCGCGTGCAGTACAGCGTCGCCCGTGGCCTTGGCGGGCTGGCCGGTGCCGCGGCCAGCCTTGTGCTGGGGCATTTGCTGCCCCTCGCCGGCACAGGGAGGCTTGTGTGGTTCCACCTGGGGTTTTATCTTCTTTTGTTCCTGGCCGCCTGCCGGGCCAGGGGCACGGCGCTGCAGGGCCGGGTGCAGCCCGGTGGAAAGCTGCGGGGCACACGGCTGTGGAGCGGGCGCTATCTTTTGTTCCTGACGGCGGCCCTGCTGGTGTTCCTGGGCTGGCGTGCGCTGCTCACTTATCTTCCCTCCATGGTGGTGGAGCTGGGCGGCGGCAGCCGGCAGCAGGGCTTTCTTATGGCAGAGATGAGCCTGTGCTCCATGGCGGCCATGGGGCTGTACCCGCGCCTGCGCAGGCGGCTGGGCGTGCGTGCGTTTCTGCTGGCGGGCGCGGCCTTTATGGCGGTGCGTGTGCTGTGCATGGCGTTTGTGCGCACCCTGCCCGCTTTGGCAGCCGTACAGCTTTTAGAGGCCGTTTCCTACGGCTTTTTTCAGCCTGCCGCTATGGAGTATGTCAGCGCCGTCACGCCGCCGGAGGGGCGCGCCACCGCGCTCGGCATCTATACTGCCGCACAGATGCCGGCAGGCACCATCCTTGCCAACGCCATTGCCGTACCCGCTCTGGGCGCCGGCTCTCTGCGCGCCGTGTTTCTGCTGTTCAGCGCCCTGGCCCTCGCGGGCCTTGCGCTTTTGCTGTTTTTGCTTTTCCGTGCGGGGCCGTATGCCGCCGCGCAGAAGGAGGCTGTGTAAGCGCTATGTCCAACAAGGTGAAGATGTGTGATGTGGCCCGCCTGGCGGGCGTCTCTGCTGCGGCAGTATCCCGCTATGTCAACGGAACGGGGTATCTTTCAGCACACAAGCAGCGCGCGATCCGCCAGGCCATCGATGAACTGAACTATGCGCCGGATGAAACGCACCCCAGCCGCTTTCCGCGCTGGAAGGTGTTCGGCATTCTGCTGCCGCCCTTTTCCGGCGCGCACTATTTCTCTGAGCTTGGCGCGCAGTTTGAGGTAAACGCCAACCGCGCGGGCTTTCACTCGCTGGCCTTCCGGCCAGATTTTGGGCGCAGGCCCCTGCTGGACATTCTGAAGGAAGTGACGCGCGAGCGGCTGGCCGGCGTGTTCGTGCCCAGCTTCCCGCAGATGACGCTGACACAGCAGGAGCTGGATTTTATCTCCGCCAGCGAAATCCCCATCCTGATCCTCTCTGAATTCATGAAGCCCTACCCAACGCTGAACTGCATCGTGCTGAAAAGCATGGAGGCCGTGGAGCAGGCCGTGCTTCATCTTGCCGGGGCGGGGTGCCGCAGGCTTGCCTACCTGGGGCCGCCCGCCGCAATCAACAAGGCCTCCATTCAGCGCGGTTCCGGGTTCCTCAGCGGGGCGCAGAAGGCCGGCCTTGCCTATGCCGGTGTTTTTGAGGTGCCCATTTTCCCCCAGATAGGCCCGCAGATGGGCCACCGCGCTGCCCGCGCCGCCTTTGCCGAGCGGCCGGATATTGACGGGCTGGTGTGCTGGTCTGATGAATTCGCCGCGGGCGCCCTGTGGTATCTGAGCCAGACGGGCCGCCGGGTGCCGCAGGACGTGAAGCTTGTGGCTTTCAACGACGAATACTCTCCTTATCTGTGCCCACCCGTCAGCGCGCTTTACATGGATACGGACGAAATCACCCGTCTGGCCGTAGAGCAGCTCTGCCGCCTGCAGAGCCCTGCGCAGCGCATGATCACAAAGCAGGTGCCTGTTCAGCCGCGCCTTCTGGTGCGCGCCTCTACCACGGCGGGCTGGCCCTGCGAAATGTGAAAATTTTCATAAGGATTTGTCACAAATGGCCTGAAAGAATTTCAGCCCTTTGCGAATTGCTTTCCGCACCGCCCGGACGCTATAATAAAAAGCGCCCGGGCGAATTATTTTTCGCGGGCTGCGCAGCCCTCCAGACCAAGGTTTGCGAGGAGGACACATGAAAAAGAAGATACTCAGCAAACGCGGGGCCGTGCTTCTGGCCGCCGTGCTTGTATTTTTTGTCAGCCTTTTCACGCTGCAGGCCGCGCTCACCGGAGGCTTCCGTGTGCAGCAGCGCAGCGTGAACTGGTTTACCGATGAGGGCGTGAACCTTTCCGGCACGCTGTTCGTCCCGGAAAATGCCACGCAGGAAACGCCCGCCGCGGGCATCGTGGTCGCGCCCGGCGGCAACACGCCGCACACGTTTTACGCCAGCTACTGCATCGAGTTGTCGCGCCGCGGCTATGTGGTGCTGGCCTATGACTATTACGGTACCATGAGCTCCGATTTCAGCAATGATGGCGCCTCTGGCGCAATAGCGGCCATGAAATATCTCACCAGCCTTTCTTTCGTAGATGCAAACCGCCTCGGCGCCACCGGCCACTCGAACGGCGGCGCGCAGGCGTCGGCTGCCATCACCAGCGAATATGCCGCGGCGGCGGAAAACCGCAGCGTGCTGTTCATCGGCTGCGGCATCTCCAGCGAGGACCTCACCGTGTATGACGGCATCAATGTAGGCGCCATCTGGGGCAAGCTGGATGAGGCCGGCCAGGGCACATTCTGGGACGTATACCACGAGGATGCACTGAATTTTTCCAGCTTTGCCACACTGGTGGGCGAAGAGAGCCCGGCTGTACAGCCCGGCCACTGGTATGAGGATGCCGCCAGCGGCACGGCCCGCGTTGTATATACGCCCAACACATTCCACAGCCTTTCCAACATCATGCCGGACTGTATCACCGACATTCTCACCTATTTCGACACCACGCTGGGCGGCAATGTCACAGGCCTTTCCCCTTCTTCCCACATCTATCTGTGGCAGGAGCTTGCCGTACTGCTCATGGCCGTAAGCCTTTGCGTGATGATATTCCCCGCGGGCTCTCTGCTTTTAGAGCTGCCGTTCTTCGCCTCGCTCAAGCGTCCTGTGCCGCAGGCGGCGGCAAAGGCGGACTGGAAATTCTGGTTCTTCCTGCTTGTGCCCGCTGTGCTTCAGGCGCTGATTGTAGAGACGACGGTGATGCAGGGGCAGGAGCTGATGGGAAAGCTGCCCGGCCTGTTCCAGGTGCAGAGCACCAACGGCTTTGTGTGGTGGTTCTTCCTCTCTGCCGTCATCGCCCTGGCCTTCTTTGCCGTGCGCATGTTCGTGGATAAGACCATCGACCGCACCCAGGCCCTTGCGCGCATGAAAACCTCGCCTGCCGGGCTGTGCAAGGCCGTGGTGTTCGGCGCGGCCACGCTGGCAGTGCCCTATGCGTTCGCCGCGCTGGGCGCCGGGCTCACCGGAGGCTGGTACGGCCGCCTGTTCCAGACGTATTTTGCGCCCGTGAGCGCCAACCGCGCGGCTATGATCCCCGTGTATGTGGTGCTGTTCGGCGTGCTGTTCTCGGTGTATGCCTGGCTGCAGGCCGACGGCCTCCGGCTGAAAGATGGCCGCCCCGTTGTGAACTATCTTCTCACCCTGCTGGCCAATGCCCTGCCCGCACTGCTGTTTGTGGGCTATATTTTCGGGCGTTTGCTTCTGACGCATGTCACCCCCATCGCCGGGCGCGAGATGTCCCGTGCGAACGGCGCTATGATGGGCATGCTGCTTTTGTACTTCGTGATAGCCAAGGTGGTTACGTACTTCTACAAAAAGACAGGCAACATTTATGTGTGCGCCATGGTGAACACTATGTTCGTGGTATGGCTGTCCATCAACACACAGCAGCTAATGGTATAAAGTCGGGCACTATGCCGCCTGTGTTCCACCCTTCCGCACCCGCGGCCCCAGCATGGGCCGCGGGTGCATTTTTCGCATTCCCGCAAGGGGGGGCGCACAGCCCTTTGCGGCCCCTTCCCTGCCGTTCTTTCCGGCTGTGGCCCAATGCCGCAGCCGGGCGAGAAGGCGGAAGCGTTTTCTCTTACAGCTTCAGCACAGCACGCAGCCAGCCTCCAAGGCAAGGCGAATGGCGGCCATGGGTGGCTTTGCCGTCTTCCGCATCCAAAATTGCGGGGCAAAGCCGCTTTGTGCCGCCGGACAGGATGGCCTGCGTGCCACAGCCAAGAAAATCTCCTGCCGCCTGCCCGCCGCAAGCGGGCATTTTGCTTCGCAAAACCGCGCCTGCCTCCGGCAGGGGTCTGCTTGCCCGCTGCATGCGGGCATTTTGCTTCGCAAAACCGCAGAACCCCTTATTTTCAAAAAATCAACGCGGCTGTATATGTAGAACCTCCGTCCGGCGAAAAAGCCCCCTTGCACGGCCCTGGCCAAGGCGGCTCCTCGCTGTTTTTAATATGCTGTTGACAGCGCGCAGGCGTTGTGCTATGATGGGGCCGATATTTCGATGCACGTCTAAACATCCTCGTGCGGACAGCATGCCGCCCGCACGCTTCTGTGTACGGGCGGCATCGGAAAATACCGCCGCAGCGGCCCGGCAGGAAAAAGCCCGCCGCATTTCGTCACTGGGGCCTGAAGCGAGAGGGAAACGTTTATGGATGTCTCATTTTCTATGGTTGCCGCCTGCTGGGTGTCGGCGGCTGTGTGCATGGTTCTGCCCATTACCCTGCTGGCCGCCGTGCGCATCAAAACGCACCGTGGGCTGCTGGCCGGGCTTGTGGGTGCATTGTGCTTTTTTATCAGCGCGCTCGTGCTGGAGCAGTTCCTCCACAGCATTGTATTTTCCGTCTTTCCCGCGCTTATCCAGAACCCCGGCCTGTACACTGCTTACGCCTGTCTGGCCGCGGGCCTGTTTGAGGAGACGGCGCGTTATGTAGGCCTGCACTTCCTCTGCCGGAAAGATGCCTCGCTTGCCACGGGCGTTGCCTACGGCATCGGCCATGGCGGCATAGAGGCCATCCTGCTGGCCGGCACCACCAGCCTTTCGAATGCAATCGTGCTGTCGGCAGCCAGCGCCGGCTCGCTGGAGGCCATGTTTGGCAGCGACATCGCAGCCACTGTTTCGGCGCAGCTGGCGGGCGGGGTATCTGCCGGGGCGCTTCTTGTGCCCGGGCTGGAGCGCATTGCCGCCATCACGCTGCACATCGTGCTCTCCATCCTGGTGTGGATGACTGTGACAGGGCGCCTGCCCAAGGCCTTCCTGGCCGTGTCCATCGGCCTGCATGCCGTGGCCAATATCGGTGCCGCCATGTACCAGTGCGGCATGTTCAGCATCCTGCTGGCAGAGATATGGACGTTTGCATCTGTGCTTGCTATTTCGCTGTTCATATGGTATCTGTATAAAAAGCGCTCGCTGCGGCAGAAGGCCTGAACGGCCCCGCGGCTTTGGAAGAGGGCGGGGAAATTGTCCATTGAGGCTGTAAAAGATTACCTGGGCCGGTGAGGCTTTGCCGGGCGCGTGCACGAGTTCTGTGTGTCCAGCGCCACCGTAGCGCTGGCAGCGCAGGCGCTGGGCTGTGAAGAGGCGCGCATTGCCAAAACGCTGGCCTTTTTCACGCCGCAGGGGCCTGTGCTCATCGTTGCAGCCGGCGACGCAAAAGTGGATAACGCCAGGTTCAAGGCACAGTTCGGCGTAAAGGCGAAAATGGTGCCGCCCGAAGAGGTGCAGGCCCTGGTGGGGCACGCGCCGGGCGGCGTATGCCCTTTCTGCGTGAACAGCCGTGTGCAGGTTTTTCTGGACATCTCTCTGCGGCGCTTTCCCCTCGTCTACCCGGCGGCGGGCAGCGCCAGCAGCGCCGTGTGCCTCTCCCCCGAAGAGCTGACGCAGCTTTGCCCCGGCAGCCGCTGGGCATACTTGTGCAAGGGCTGGCAGGCATAGGGAAAAGCATGCTCAAAAGTCAGGCCCCCGGCTAAGTCTGGGGCTTGCGTAAGCTCTGGAAGGGCATATTACCGGCAAGTTTCTCAAGAGGCGCTGAATACTTTGTCTCCTGCATCACTTGCCCCCTCCCGTAAACGGTGTTCTGCCCATTGCGTGCTGCATCTTTTGGGCATTGAATACCATCCCGCTTCGCTCGAAACTGACAGCGAAAGCCCTTTTACGCTCCCCGGCACAGCCACGGGTTCTCGTTTTGCTAAAGCCAAAAAATACAAAAGCCCCGGAAAACTTTGTTTGAGGCTTTCCAGGGCCTGATGCTGCCTTTTTTAATTATCCGCATAATTTTATAAGCACCTCGCCCGCCTGCGCCCAGCGCCTGCTGTGTGCGCCTTCTCTGGCAATAAATGAAAAGTCAGCCCTCCCCCGGCACAAGGCGGGGGCTTGCGTAAGCCTTTTTACTCTTCCTGGCATAGCTGAGGGTTGTCGCTATACTAAAGCAGACCAATACAAAAGCGCAAATACAGCGTGCTGTATTTGCGCTTTTGTGTGCCGCCGGGGCCCGTATGCCTGAATAAGCGGCCAGCGGGCGTGCCCCGCAGCCCTGTCTGAAAAACACATGCAAAAGGGGCCCCGCTGTGGCAGGGCCCCTTTTCAAATAATGTTTAATACAGCTTATCGCGCTTTACATAAGAGGTGTGCAGGATGTGGTGCGCCTTTTCGCCGCCGGGCTGGCCCAGATAATCCGCATAAATTTTCTTGAGCAGCGGGTTCTCGTGGCTCTTGCGCACGGCCTTGGCCGCATCCTCCGAATACAGGGCTTTGGCGCGCAGGGCCTTCAGGTCCACAAAATTGCGCACGCTGGCCGGCTGAGTGGGCTGCCCGCCGCCGTTTACGCAGCCGCCGGGGCAGGCCATAAATTCGATGAAGTGATAATGCTTTTCACCGCTTTGCACGGCCTTCAGCACCTTGTCGGCATTGGAAAGGCCGGACGCCACGCACACGTTCAGCTTCATGCCGCCCACCTCATAGGTGGCCTCCTTGATGCCCTGCGTGCCGCGCACCTCGGCGTAATCCACCGCCGGGGCCACCTCGCCCGTCACAAGCTCTACCGCCGTGCGCAGCGCGGCTTCCATGACGCCGCCCGTGGCGCCGAAAATGACGGAGGCGCCTGTGCTCTCGCCAAGGGCGGGGTCAAACTCCTCTTCCGGCAGCTCGTTAAACACAAGGCCCGCACGCTGGATCATGCGCGCCAGCTCACGCGTAGTGATAGAGATATCCATATCGGGAATGCCCTCGCCCGCGGCGCACATGTCGTCGCGCCCCACTTCAAATTTCTTGGCCGTGCAGGGCATGACAGAAACTGAGACGATATTCTTCGGGTCCAGCCCCATCTTTTCGGCGTAATAGGTCTTTGTCAGCGCACCGAACATGCCTTGCGGCGATTTGCAGCTGGAGAGGTTCGGAATCATATCCGGGTAGTACGTTTCGCAGAATTTCACCCAACCCGGGCTGCAGGAAGTAATCATGGGCAGCACACCGCCGTTTTTCACGCGCTGCACGAACTCGGTGGCCTCCTCCATAATGGTGAAATCGGCCGCAGTGTCGGTGTCGAACACGGCGTTGAAGCCCAGACGGCGCAAAGCGGCCACCATTTTACCCTCCACGTTGGTGCCAATGGGCAGGCCAAAGCACTCGCCCAATGTAGCACGCACGCTGGGCGCCGTCTGCACCACCACATATTTTTCGGGGTCATTCAGGGCGGCCCAGACCTTGCCGGTGTCATCCTTCTCGGTCAGGGCACCCGTGGGGCACACGGTGATGCACTGCCCGCAGGAGATGCAGGGGCTCTCGCCCAGCTTGGCCTCAAAAGCGCACGCGATATGCGTCTGGAACCCGCGCTCGGTGGGGCCGATGACGCCTACAGCCTGGTTCTCGCGGCAGGCAGCCACGCAGCGGCGGCACAGAATGCATTTATTGTTGTCGCGAATCATGTGCGGGGCAGACTCATCCAGTGCATACCGCTCGCGCGTGCCCACAAAGCGCTGGCCGTGCACGCCGTAGTCGCGGCACAGCCTCTGCAATTCGCAGTCGGTAGATCGCACGCAGGACAGACAGTTCTGGTCGTGCGTGGAAAGCAGCAGCTCCAGGTTTGTCTTGCGCGCAGCCATCACCTTTTCGCTGTTCGTGACCACTTCCATGCCCTCATTCACGGGGTACACGCAAGCCGTGACAAGGCTGCGGGCGCCCTTCACCTCCACCACGCAGATGCGGCATGCGCCGATGGCGTTGATTTCTTTCAAATAGCACAAGGTGGGAATTTCGATGCCCACGCTGTGCGCGGCCTCCAGAATCGTGGAGCCTGCGGCCACCTCATAGGATGTGCCGTTGATTTTGATATGTACGGTTTCCATTGTTGCCGCTACCTCCTCAACCTTTCGAAATGGCGCCGAATTTGCATTTTTCCATGCAGGCGCCGCACTTTACGCACTTGGCCGTATCGATGACATGCGGCTGGCGCACCGTGCCGGTAATAGCCCCCGCCGGGCAGGCGCGGGCGCACAGGGTGCAGCCCTTGCACTTGACGGGGTCTATCTTATAGTTCAGCAGCGCCTTGCACACGCCCGCCGGGCAGCGCTTGTTTTTGATGTGCTCTTCGTATTCATCGCGGAAATAGCGAAGCGTGGAAAGCACCGGGTTCGGCGCCGTCTGCCCCAGGCCGCACAGGCTGTTGGCCTTGATAAACTCGGCCAGCTCGGTAATTTTGTCCAGATCTTCCATAGTGCCCTTGCCGTCTGTTATCTTCGTCAGAAGCTCCAGCAGGCGCTTTGTGCCCACGCGGCAGGGAGTGCATTTGCCGCAGCTTTCGTCCACGGTGAACTCCAGAAAGAACTTGGCGATATCCACCATGCAGGTGTCCTCATCCATCACAATGAGGCCGCCGGAACCCATCATGCTGCCGATGGCGATGAGGTTGTCATAGTCGATAGGCGTATCGATGAGGCTGGCAGGGATGCATCCGCCCGAGGGGCCGCCCGTCTGCGCTGCCTTGAATTTCTTGCCGCCGGGGATACCGCCGCCTATCTCCTCCACAATGGTGCGCAAAGTGGTGCCCATGGGAATTTCAACAAGGCCGGTGTTATTGATTTTTCCACCCAGCGCGAACACCTTGGTGCCCTTGGATTTTTCCGTGCCCATGGAGGCGAACCAATCCGCGCCCTTCAAAATGATCTGCGGCACGTTGGCATATGTCTCCACGTTGTTCAGAATGGTAGGCTTTGCAAACAGGCCCTTCACGGCCGGGAACGGCGGGCGGGGGCGCGGCTCGCCGCGCTTGCCCTCGATGCTGGTCATCAAAGCCGTCTCCTCACCGCACACAAAGGCGCCGGCGCCCAGCTTGATATCCAGGTCAAAACAGAAATCGGTGCCGAAAATATTTTTGCCCAAAAGGCCGTATTCGCGCGCCTGATTGATGGCAATGGTAAGGCGCTGCACAGCGATGGGGTATTCTGCGCGAATATATACATAGCCCTGCGAAGCGCCGATGGCGTAGGCGGCGATAGCCATGGCCTCGATAACCACGTGCGGGTCGCCCTCAAGGATAGAACGGTCCATAAAGGCCCCGGGGTCGCCCTCGTCTGCATTGCAGCATACATATTTCTGGTCTGCCTTGTTGCCGGCGGCAAATTTCCACTTCAGGCCCGTGGGGAAGCCCGCGCCGCCGCGGCCGCGCAGGCCGGAATCCAGCATGGTCTGAATAACCTGCTCGGGCGTCATCTCTGTCAGCACCTTGCCCAGAGCGGCATAGCCGTCAAAGGCGATGTACTCGTCGATATTCTCCGGGTTGATGACACCGCAGTTGCGCAGCGCAATGCGAAGCTGCTTTTTATAAAAAGCCGTTTCATCCAGGCTTTTGATGGTGTTGTCTTCCGCAACGGTCTCATCGTAAAGAAGGCGCGTGACGGGACGGCCCTTCAGAAGGTGCTCATCCACAATCTCCTTCACGTTTTCTTCCTTCACCATGCTGTAAAAGCTGCCTTCGGGGTAAATAACCACGATAGGGCCCAGCGCACACAGGCCGAAGCAGCCTGTGCGGATGACCTTTACCTCATCCTGCAGGCCGGTGGCCTGTATCTCTGTCTCGAATGCCTGCGCGATTTTGTCGCTGTTGGAAGATGTGCAGCCCGTGCCGCCGCACACCATGACATGACTTCTGTACATGTGCCTCTCCCCCTTCCTCAGCGCGCGGCCGCACCGATGGTGAACTCAGTGACAGGCTTGCCGCCGATGATGTGATCCGCCACCACACGGCCCACCTTATCGGGCGTCATTTTCACATAGGTCACCTTTTCCTGGCCCGGCATGGTGACTTCCACGATTGGCTCATACTGGCACAGGCCAATGCAGCCCGTCTGCGTCACCAGCACGCCCGCAAGGTCTCGGCGGGCAATCTCTTCCGTAAAGGCGTTCAGCACGGGGCGCGCACCGGCGGCGATTCCGCAGGTAGCCATGCCCACCACCACGCGCGTGGTATCATGGGCGGCCTCTCTCGTGTTGACCGTCTGTTTCATCCTGTCGCGAATCGCGGCAAGCTCCTGTAAACTCTTCATATCATATTACTCCTTCTAAGATGGGCTGTGTGTTCTCCTCGATAAACTCCCTGATCCACTGTGCCACGCTGGGCTCTGACAGCGGCACGCCGCCCAGTACGGCGCGCATCTCGCGCGTGTCGGCACAAAACTCGCCGCCCGCCGCGCGCACAGTGTAGACGAAATCAATGTCCGGGCTGCACTGGATGAGGCCCGCAATGGTGGAAGCCATATCCCCCAAAGGGGCGCGGTCGATATGATGCAGGCCAAACTGCGCACACACACGCGTGCCGCGGCCGGGCTGCGATGTAATGGAAAGGCCGCCGCCTGTCATCTCGGCGGCCATTTTCAAAAAGGGCAGGCCCAGCCCAACCTTCCTCGTTGTGCGTGTGGTGTAAAACGGGTCCGCTGCGCGCTGCGCCGCCGCGGATGTCATGCCACGGCCGTCATCTTCAATGGCCAGCAGCAGGGCGTCGCGCGCCTCGTCCGCCTCCAGCGTAATCTGCACCAGCTTCGCACCCGCGGCCACGGAATTCTGCGCCACGTCCAGCACGTTCATCGACAATTCCTGCATCGCTCAATACTTTGCCAGAATGCCGTCCAGTTCGTCGCCCGTCAGACGCCCGTAGACATCATCGTTGATTGTCATAACAGGCGCAAGGCCGCACGCACCGATGCAGCGGCATGCATCCAAGCTGAACTTTCCGTCAGCCGTGCACTCACCGCCTGTGATACCCAGCTTCTTCTGCAATTCATCGTATATCTTGCCGGAGCCCTTTACATAGCATGCCGTGCCAAGACATACGCTGATTTTGTACTCGCCCTTCGGGCACAGGCTGAACTGCGAGTAAAATGTAGAGATGCCGTAAATCTCTGCCAGAGGCTTACCCAGTGCATCGGCCACAATGCGCTGCACCTCGATGGGCAGATATCCGTAGATCTCCTGCGCCTTCTGCAGCGCCGGCATAGCCACGCCCGGCGTTGCCTTGTGCTCTTCGAGCCAGGAGCGCAGCTGTGCCTCCTGCTCTTTCGTGCCCTTGAAGGGCACTGTGGAAAAGCGCCTCATAGTGATATGACCCTCCCAATTATAGAAATCAAAAATAGGCAAAGCGGCGAGCTTCGCCCGAATACCCATATATTATAGCATATACCTTGTTAAAAAAGCGACAAGAAAAACTTGTTTTTTTTACGTCTATGTAAAAACTTTTAGAAAAAAACTGTGCAACTCGCTCAAGTGCTTTTTTGTAAGGGATGCTTTATAATAATAACTAGTGTATAGCAGACGGCCGGCGCCCGCAAGGCAGCGGCAGAAAATTCCGGCACGGGCGGTCCAGGGCGGTCTGCCTCGGCACTGCGGAGGAGTTGACATGACATGACGATATCCCGTATCATCGAAGTTCTCGAAGCCCGGCTTTTGACAAAGGGGACAGACTGCACGCGCGAGGTGCACACCGCCTGCGGAAGCGACATGATGAGCGATGTGCTCGCATATGTAAAAGACCAGGCCGTGCTGCTGACAGGCCTGAACAACCCCCAGGTGGTGCGCACGGCCGATATGATGGATATGATCTGCATTGTATTTGTGCGCGGCAAATGCCCGGACGATATGCTTCTGGCCCTGGCGGAGGAGCGGGGCATCGCCGTGATGGCCACCGACAAAACGATGTTCACCGCGTGCGGCCTGCTTTACAGCGAGGGCCTGCGGGGAGGTGTAGGCTGATATGGCAGAAAGCATCTGCCTGCACTACACTGTGCCGGGCGACGACTTCACGCGCGCGGGCGAGGCCAGCGCCGATTTGAAGCAGCGGCTGAAAAAACTGGGCCTGCCGCCGGACGCCGTGCGCAAGGTATCCATCGCGCTGTATGAGGGTGAAATAAACCTTGCCATCCACGCCCGCGGCGGGGATATCGACGTGGAGGTGGACGGCGACGCCGTGCGCATGACTCTGTCCGACTCCGGCCCCGGCATCGCAGATATTTCCCTCGCCATGAGCGAGGGCTATTCTACCGCGCCAGACGAGGTGCGCAGCCTTGGCTTTGGCGCGGGCATGGGGCTGCCCAACATGAAGAAGTATTCGGACGAATTCGACATACAGTCTGCCGTCGGCGTGGGCACGACGGTGAGAATGGCCGTGCGCATCGACTGAGCCCTCGCCCGGCACCCAGAAAGGAGGCGGCCCCATTGGAGCAATTCACCCATTCCGTCATGCTGGACAAAGAGCTTTGCATGGGCTGCATCAACTGCATCAAACGCTGCCCCACAGAGGCGATTCGCGTGCGCGACGGCAAGGCGCATATTCTGAAAGAGCGCTGCATCGACTGCGGCGAGTGCATCCGCATCTGCCCGCATCATGCCAAAAAGGCCATTACAGACCCTGTTTCCATTTTAGAAAACTTTCAGTATACCATCGCTCTCCCTCCCCCTAGTCTATACGGCCAGTATAATAACTTGGAGGAACAGGATCTATTGCTGGAAGCCCTGCTGGACATGGGCTTCGACAGCGTGTTCGAGGTTGCAAAGGCGGCAGAGCTGGTAAGCGATGCCACACGCAGGCTGCTTCAGACGGGCAGCATGAACCGGCCTGTCATCAGCTCTGCCTGTCCTGCTGTCACACGGCTCATCCGCGTTCGCTTCCCTGAACTGATTGACCATGTGCTGCCTCTGGTGGCACCTATCGAGCTGGCCGCGCGCATGGCAAAAAAAGAAGCCATGTGCAAAACGGGCCTGCCCAAAGAGGCCATCGGCTGTATCTTTCTGACGCCATGCCCGGCCAAGGTGACGGCCACGCGCTCACCCGTCGGCTCCTCCTGCAGCGAGGTAGACGGCGCCGTAGCCATCAAAGACATTTACCCCCGCCTTCTGGCTTCGATGAAGCGCATTACGCAGGTGGATTACCTGGCCAGCGCCGGGCGCATCGGCCTTGGGTGGGCCGAAAGCGGCGGCGAGGCGGCGGGCCTCGTCTCGACGGACAGCTACCTTGCGGCAGACGGCATTGAAAACGTCATCCGCGTGCTGGAAGACCTGGAGGACGAAAAATACCAGAACCTTGACTTTGTGGAGCTGAACGCCTGTGCAGGCGGCTGCGTGGGCGGTGTGCTTCAGGTGGAAAACCCTTACATTGCTAAAGCAAAAATAAAGCGCATGCGCCGCTATGTGCCCGTGAGCAAAAATCACCTTTCGGGCAGCATTCCGCGCGAGATGCTCTGGGACACAGACCTCACCTACCAGCCCGTGCTGGAACTGGGCGGCACGCGCAGCGAGCGTTTTGCGCGGTACAGCCGCATGGAAGAAATATTGAGCCAGCTGCCGGGCCTTGACTGCGGCAGCTGCGGCGCCCCCACCTGCGCGGCGCTGGCCGAAGATGTGGTGCGCGGGCAGGCCTGTGTAGACGACTGCACCGTGCTGATGCGCCGCCGCATGGAGGCGGTGCTGCGGGCGCTTGGAAAGGATGAGTGAGATGAATAGCACAGAATTGGCCGCCGTATGCGGCTTTTCCCCCGCGGCGGGCGAAGGCGCACGGCAGGTGCAGGGTATTTTTGCAGGCGACCTTCTCTCCTGGGCGATGGGCCGTGCTAAAGAGGGCGACGCATGGTTTACCGTAATAGGCAATGTAAACACCGTGGCCGTGGCCGCCCTGGCAGACTGTGCCTGCGTGGTACTGTGCCACGGCGCCGGGTGGGATGCTGTCGCCCTTCAGCGGGCAGCCGAGCAGGGCATGGCGCTGTATACCTGTCCATTGCCTGAATTCGAGGCCTCCTACCTTGCGGCGGCAAAACTGGGCCTGCCGCTGCCGCAGGCATGAGCGCGCTGCGGGGCGACCTTCACATCCACACCTGCCTTTCTCCCTGCGCGGACGATTCCCTTACCCCTGTCATGGCCGCAGGCATGGCCAAGCTGGCCGGGGCGGACGTGATGGCTGTGACGGACCACAATTCCGCCCGCAACCTGCCCGCCGCGCAGGCCGCGTGCAAGGCCTATGGCCTGCGCCTTCTGCCTGGTATTGAGGTGAACACCGCAGAAGAGATTCACCTGCTGTGTTATTTTTCCAGCGTGGAGGCCGCCATGCAGTTCGGCGCACTTTTGTATCAGGCGCTGCCCGTGCTCCCCTACGATGCAAAGATATGGGGCCGCCAGCTTGTGATGGATGAAGAGGACAATATTCTGGATGAGGTGGAAAAGCTGCTGACCGGCGCTGTAAGCCTGACGCTGGCGGAGGCAGCGGCGCTGTGCCGCCGTATGGGCGGCGTGCCCGTGCCCGCCCACGCAGATGCCGACAGCTATTCCGTTTTCTCCGTGCTGGGCGGCTGGCCCATGGAGGTGGACTTCGAGCTGTTTGAAGTAAAATTTCCTCAGCGGGCGGAAAAGCTGATTGCGGCCGGGCTTCTGCCTGCGGGCAAGCCCATGCTCACCTCCTCGGATGCGCACTGCATCGAGGCCGTGGGCAGCCGCATGAGCATACTGGGGGATAATTCACCCATACGCCGCCTGCTGGAATAGGGCCCGTCCACACCTTTTCAGCATATAAGACGCCCCCCGCATGCCATGCATGCGGGGGGGCGTCTTTTATCAGGGCGAATTATACTGTCAAGAGCACCACTTAAGGGAAAAGAAAAGAAGTTCATACAGCCCCCCGGTGGCAGAACGGAGTAACTACACAACCAAGCTGCCAGGAGGAGTGTATGAACTGCCATCATCTTAGCATAGAAGAGCGCAGTTGTATACGGAAATATTACGTGGATGGCCTGAGCTGCCGTG
>ENA-ORTH01000438-ORTH01000438.1-human-gut-metagenome-genome-assembly--contig:-NODE-438-length-52369-cov-16.883416_pt1 | contig 52369 bp, 44 predicted proteins | sample MGYA00241914_ERZ509192 | MGnify/ENA primary metagenome ERZ509192 (study PRJEB26280, sample SAMEA2338826) | human gut metagenome | biome: human gut; feature: human-associated habitat; material: faeces...
GCCATCTCTTCCTCCTAGAGAACTATTTCTCCAGGTTCAGGGGCGCACCCCCCCCCACTTTTTGTCCTATAACCCTAACCTTAGCCCCCACGCACAACAAAGGCGGCGACACCGCTTCTCGCGATGCCGCCGCCTCTCTTATATCCTACGGTGGACTCGCCCACTTTCTTTTACCGAAGGAATGGGGCTATCCGATTCATCGAGCCCGCCGACGCGTTTCCTCTTCGATCGTCCTACCAACCAACCGGTGGAACTAAGAACGGCACGTGCGCTCGCTTTTGCATCTACCCGATCTCGGTATCGCAGGCGGCGGGCCCGAAAGCTGCTATATCTTCAAAACCCATCGGACACACCTCCCGTCTCGGTCGCGGTAACGTTGCGACTCTTTTGGTACATCCTGCTTATGCCCCGGGTGACAGTGGTTTTACATATCGAATGCCAATACCCAGTGAACGGTACGTTATCGCCGGCGAACGGCATTGAGACTCTACTCGATAAGCATCGCATCGCCGAAACTGAAGAACCGGTACTCCTCCCGCACGGCCTCCTCATACGCGTCGATGATCTGATCACGCGTGGCGAGGGCGGAGACGAGCATCATGAGCGTAGAGCGCGGCACATGGAAGTTCGTGATGAGCGCATCCACCACATGGAACGTCGACCCCGGCATGAGATACAAGTTGGTGGTGGCGTCTTCGCGCACGGTGATATCGCCCTCCCCGCGCACATCCGCACCATCCTCGCGCCCCTCGAAGCCGCGCGCCGTGACTGCAGGATCGCTCGCGGGTGCCGCGGCGTCCCACGCGCTCTCGAGGGAGCGCACGGCGGTGGTGCCCACGGCGATCACGCGATGGCCGGCCGCCTTGGTGGCGTGCACGGCTTCCACAACCTCGGCAGGAACGTGGTAGCGCTCGGTGTGCATGACATGCTCGGTGGGATCGTCCTCCTCCACCAGGCGGAAGGTGTCGATACCCACCTCGAGCTCGACCGTCGCCCAACCGCAGCCCTTGTCCTTGATACGTTGGATGAGCTCCGGGGTAAAGTGCAGGCCGGCGGTCGGGGCAGCAGCGGAGTGCTCCTCGCTCATGGCATACACGGTCTGGTACTTCTCCGGGTCCCCCTCATAGCCGGTGATATAAGGCGGCAGCGGAACATGGCCAGCGGCGTGAATGGCCTCGTCGAGCGTGCGCGGTACGCCGCCCTCGTTCTCGCCCACGGGCTCGAAGCGCACCAGGCGGCCGCCCTTCGAATCGTCGATGAAATCGAGGATCTCGGCGGTAAGTACCACGGGTGCGCCCTCCGGCGCGAGCAGGCCGCCGGCGCGATACTCGACGACGTTGCCCGGCTTGAGGCGCTTGCCGGGGTTTACCAGGCACTCCCACACATGCCCGAAGGGATCGACGTCCTCGCGGCGACGGAGCAGCAACGTCTCGGCCACACCGCCCGTCGGCTTCTTGCCTATGAGACGCGCGGGCATAACGCGCGTCTGATTGGCGACCAGCAGATCACCGGGCTCGAGATAGTCAACGATATCGTAAAAATGACGATGCTCGACGGAGCCGCCATGCTCGAGCGCAACGGCATCCGCAGCACGGACGGGACCGCCCGGAAGCTCGCGGTTCACCACCAAGAGGCGGCAAGAATCACGCGGCTCGGCTGGAGCCTGAGCGATCAGCTCATCGGGCAGGTTGTAATCAAAATCATCGGTGCGCATGGCGCCACCTTTCACTTGAGAGTTCGACAGCCGTCCATGATAGCGCAGGCGCGGTGAGGCATCAGTCCTTGAGGGCGGCCCGGCGGGCCTTCTCCGCCTTGCGTTCATCGCGCATGCGCGCACGGTCGAGCGCGGCCTCGGCGGCCGAAAAACGGCAACCGCAGTAATTCTGGCGGTACATACCCAGTTCGCGCGAGCGCACGGTCGCCTGCGGGTACCACGGCCGGAAATCTCGGATAACCGGGGTCAGTCCATGCGCCGCCGCGAGTTTTTCCAACACGTCATTGCACGTGTCGAACAACTGGTATGGAGAGACCGCGAGCGTCGTGGCGATGTTCGAGAACCCCTCCCGCTCGGCGACCCGACAGGCCTCGGCGAGACGCAAGGCGTAGCACGCGCGGCAGCGGCGCTCTCGATCCGCGCCGAGCCGCGCCACCGACGCATCCCAGCGGTCGCGGTCATCCGCCGCCTCGATCAGGCGAATACCGTTATCGGAACTCCAGCGGCGGAGTTCCTCAAGACGCTTGCCATGCTCTGACACGGGCTGGATATTCGGATTGGTCCAGCATATCGTGGGCTCAAAGCCCTCCTCCACGAGCAAGCGCACCGGCTCAAGCGAACAGGGGGCGCAGCATGCATGCAACAGCAACGGGGTCATAGGCGCTTTCCTCCCTCGACGACGCTGAAACCGGATGTCCCCCGATCGGATTTCGCCGGACGGGGCAAAGCCGACGAACCAAGCCCGTGAGAGCCGTCCGCATCCGCCGCCCGAGGCGTCGCGCGGACATCGGACGGAGAAACGCGGCGCGGCTGAAGGCGGCAAGGGGCGCCATAGAAGGAGACGCCCCACGCGGTGTCCTCGCAATAGGCGATGGTCGGGTCGGAACGAATGGCGCGCACATACCCCCAATCCCCGGTGCACCCCGAGAGATGGGCGGTCGCGACGACGATGGTCCACAGCGGCCACCTAAAACCGATGCCGAGAACGACGACCAGCAGCGTCACGATGACGGAAGGCGCCAACGCTATGACAAGGTAGGCGTCACGCGGGTACACAACCCCTTCGGCGCTCGCGTAGATCATGCCCATCTTGAGATTCGAGCCGAACGTGATCTGAGCCCCAGGCGGCGCGTAATGCCTGAAAAACAACGCGTGCACGAGCTCGTGGATGGCAAACGTTGCGGGAATGGCGACGACAAGGGAGATCCACCAGCGGACATCGACGCCGCGCCCGGTGTCCTCGACACCCATGAGACGGTCGCCCAGCGAACCCAGGACGGCACCGAGCTCGAAAGGAGTCACCGGGGCGTCGAAGAACTCGCGAAGCGCCACCATGGTGAGCGCCCACAGGATCGCAGTGAGAACCCCAGCCACCAGCACCGTGGCCGATAAGGAGCGCATGCGAGCCAGGAAGCCCTCGTCCTCGAAAACATGTATGTCGGCTATTTTCCTCATGCGACCAAGTGTAGCGTCTCATGCGGACACCTGTGCGATAATGTGGGATTACTTCGGACAATGATCGAGATGACGCGACGCCGCGCCCGAATGCGGCGCCGCGTCGCCTCGCACTGTCTTATTCACCACGAAACTCGGAAGAAGGACGCACATGACCGCACACCTCACTCCCGCCGACCGCCCCTCCTGGCCGCGTCGCGCCGTCGTCACCGCCGGCATGCCCTACGGCAACAAGGGTCTGCACTTCGGCCACGTGGGAGGCGTCTTCGTCCCGGCGGACTTCTACGCTCGCTTTCTGCGCGACCGTCTGGGCCGCGAGAACGTGATCTTCGTCTCCGGTACCGACTGCTATGGATCCCCCATCATGGAGGGCTTCCGCAAGCGCCGCGAGGCAGACGGCTACACCAAGCACATCTCCGATTACGTGCGCGAGAACCACGACAGCCAGGAAGCCGACCTGGCCAGCTTCGGCGTGTCCTGCGACCTGTATGCCGGCAGCGCGCTGGAGCCCGCCGTGCACATCCACGAGCGCATGACCGCCGAAATCGTCGAGCGCCTGCACGAGCAGGGCAAGCTCACCAAGATGAGCACCAAGCAGTTCTTTGACCCGGCCGCCGGACAGTTCCTGAACGGCCGCCAGGTCCTCGGCCGCTGCCCCATCCAGGGCTGCAAGTCCGAGAAGGCCTACGCCGACGAATGCGACCTCGGCCACCAGTTCGAGCCCGAGGAGCTCATCGCCCCCAAGAGCGCGCTCACCGGCGAGACGCCCGAGCTCGTGCCGGTGGACAACCTGTATTTCGACCTGCCCGCCTACACCGAGTACATGCGGGAGCACACCGAGCGCCTGGCCGCCGATCCCACCGTGCGCTCCGTGGTGTCCAAGACCATGCAGGAGTGGCTCGACGCCCCGCGCCTGTTCATCCAGGTGAAGTTCCGTGATGAATTCGAGGCCATCCGCGGCGAGCTGCCCGCGCACGAGGTCATCGAGGCCGAGGGCAACAAGGGCTCCTTCACGGTGGTCTTCCCCACCTGGCGCGAGCGCGACGAGGCCCACGAGGTCCTCAACCGAGCCGGCGTGCGCTTCCGCTCCGGCAAGGCGCTCGTGCCGTTCCGCATCTCGGGCAACGTCGAGTGGGGCGTGCCCCTGCCCGAGGTCGAGGGCTGCCGCGACCTCACGGCCTGGGTCTGGCCCGAGAGCCTGTGGGCGCCCATCAGCTTCACCCGCGCCGTCCTCGCACGCGACGCCGCCAAGCTCGAAGCCGCGGGCACACCTGCCGCCGAGCTCGCCGAGTGCGCCGTCGCCGACGCCCAGCTCGTAGACGATGCCCCGGCCATGATCATGGACGAGCCCACCTACACGCACACTAGCCTCGACTGGCACGACTGGTGGGCCAGCGAGGATGCCCGCGCCTACCAATTCATCGGCCAGGACAACATCTACTTCTACTGCATCGCGCAATCCGGCATGTGGGAGGCACTCGACTGGAACATGCAACAGTCCTGCGTGGCTGCCAACTACCATATCCTGTACATGGGCAAGAAGGCGAGCTCCAGCTCCCAGACTCCCCCGCCGCTGGCGCATGAGATGCTCGAGCACTACACCCCCGAGCAGCTGCGCGCGCACTGGCTGTCGCTCGGCTTGGGCGAGAAACCCGTCAGCTTCTCCCCGAAGGCCTTCGACCTGCGAGAAACCGGCAAGGACAAAGACGGCAACCCCATCCTCGCCCGCGATGACAAGCGCGTAATCGACCCCGCCCTCAAGGAGGGCGCGCTGCTCACCGGTGTTTTCAACCGCCTGGCCCGCTCTGCGTTCTACGGCGTGGCCGTCAAGGAGGGCGATGAGGCCGCCTACCGCACCGGGTGCATCCCCGCGGGCGAGCCTTCCGAAGCCGCGCGCAACGCAGCCGAACAGGCAGCGATCGCGTTCGAGCAGGCCATGCACGCCTTCGAGCTGCACCACGCCCTCGGCGTGTGCGATGAGTTCCTGCGCGCCGCCAACAAGCGCTGGAGCGACGCCTCCAAGGCCGCGAAGAACAGCGGGGACGACACCGCCATGAACCAGGCGCTCGTCGACGCGTTCCACGAGCTGCGCGTGGCGACCGTCCTCATGCACGGTATCGTGCCCACGGGCTGCGAGCTGATCTGCGAGCACTTCGCCATCGACCCCGTCGCCTTCTTCTCCTGGGACAACATCTTCAAGACGAATGACGAGCTCACGGCCGAGTTGGGCGAGCAGCCCGGCACGCACGCCATCAAGGCGCTGCCGCCGCGCTTCGATTTCTTCGCGAAGCACCCGTCGCAGTTCTAACGGACCGCCCGCCAGGTCCCGGGGCGGGGCGAAGGTTTTTGCTCGGTCAAGTCCTGCTCACGACGAAAGCCCACTGGGCTTTCTGTTCGTGCGGAATCTACAAAAACCTTCGCCCCGCCCCGGGACCTGGCTGCGCAGAAGAATGGTCGGGAGATTCGCTCAGGATGAATTTGACTGGAAGGAACTCGTGCATGAGAGTCGCGATTCGCAAAACCGTTGCCGCCGACGTTGAAGCGGCTGAAAAGTGCCTCGTGGACGGCAAGGCGGCGCTTGCGGCGCTGGACATCCCCCAGTGGCTGGGCGACTACCCCAATCATCTCGATATCGAGGCCGACATGGCCGAAGATGCCTCATATGTGGCGGTCGGCGAGGACGGCACCGTGCTCGCCGTGATGGCGCTTTCCTTCTCGGGTGAGGAGACCTACGACCAAATCGACGGGGCCTGGCTGACCGAATCGGATTCGCGCGAACCCCGCTATGCCGTCATCCATCGCTGTGCCATCAGCGCCGCCGCCGCCCGCCGCGGCATCATGACGCTCATGTTCGAGGAGGGCGAGCGCATCGCGCGCGAACACGGATCTCAGAGCATCCGCGTCGACACCCACGAGCGCAACATCCCCGTGCAGGGACTCGTGAGTAAGCTCGGCTACACCCACTGCGGCACCATCACGCTTCCCTATCCCGGCGAAGTTGATCCTTTGCGCATCGCATTCGAGAAGGTCCTCTAACCTATGGCGCGCCCGGGCGTTCAAAAGCACCTCGACATCGCCGAGCTCCTTCGCTGCCCTTTATGCGGAGCAGAAATGCATGCGCGGCAATCCTCAGTCGCCTGTAAAAGCGGCCACGATTTCGCCATCTCGGCGAAGGGCTTTTTGAACCTCATCCCGCATCAGAAACCCCTCAAGGGCTACGACGAAACGTTCTTCGCGAGCCGCCAGCGCATCATGGAGCATGGTTACTATCGCGAAGTGCATCAGGCCGTCGCCGCCTCTCTAAACGAGCTCGCAAGCACGGCGACCGTCATCGATGCCGGGTGCGGCGAAGGATCATACGCCAAGGACGTGGCTCGCGCGCTCCCCCACTCGACCGTCTTGGGCCTCGACATCGCAAAGGACGCGATTCGCGTCGCTGCGCGCGGTGGCGGTCCGGTGCGCTGGCTCGTTGCCGACCTTGCGAACATCCCGCTCTCCGATTCCACGGTCGACGCGATCATCAACGTGTTCACACCCGCCAACTACGACGAATTCAAACGCGTCCTCAAACCGGGCGGAATGCTCGTCAAGGTCATCCCCGCCCCGCAGCATATGCACGAGCTGCGCGAACTTGCAGGTGAGCAGCTATCCGAGGCCGATTTCATCGATCACGGCGTTTCCGAGCACCTGATGCGCCATATGAACGTCGTGAGTCGGGCCCGCGTGACCCAAACGTCTCCCGTTCAGGCGGAAGACGCACTCGACCTGGTGCGCATGAGCCCCGTGGCCTTCAGCATCGAGGAGCACGCCCTCGACCTCGACTCTCTGACGCATATCACCGTCGACGCCGAGATCATCTGCGCTCAGTTCACTTTCCGCCGTGACTGTTGCGCCAAATCTCTCGTCCCAGGCCAAGAGCCAGAAACAAGGCGCTCGCATAACCCAAAAAGCCGATAACGGGAATGCCGAAGATGACCGGCTCGATCTTGGCGTAGTACACGACGGATGAACCGATGAAAAGGCCCGCGATGACGATCGCCATCGACAAGCGGTCCACGATGCCGCCGACATGTCGGAGCACCTGCTCGCTGCCGAGCACCTGCATGTTCATCTTGAGCTGACCGCGCGTGAGCATCCTGGAAGCCAAGCCGAGCTGCTCGGCCATCTCCAGATGACCCTTGAGGGCACGGTACGACGCGTGCGTCAGCTCATCGGCGGCCTCGCGGGCACGGCGATACGAGCTTTTCTCATGCTTGATATGCTCGGTGATGATCTCGATCATGTTGACGTCGGGCATATACTCGGTGAGCAGACCCTCGAGCGTCACCATACCGCGGGCGAACATCGTCACCACGCTGGGCAATTCGACATCGTTCTTGCGCGCCAGGCTGATGAGGGAGGTCAGGAACTCGCCGATATCGAGGTCCTTCAAATCCAGGCCGGCAAAATCGGCGATGATGAAATCGAGGTCGCTGAGGAACGTGGAGTGGTCGAGCTCGGCGGAATCGCCCCTCGTCACGGCGAAGCGCATGAGCGAGTCCTTGAGCTTGGGAACATCGCCCGTCGCGACCGCGTAGATCATATCTTTGACGATGCCGCGGTCATGGCTGGACATACGCCCCACCATACCCATATCGATGAAATAAACGATGCCGTCTCTCACGATGATGTTCCCCGCATGCGGGTCGGCATGGAAAAAGCCATCCTGAAGCACCTGGGTCGCATAGTCGTCGACAATGGACGACCCGACCTTCTCAAGATCGTACCCCGCCTCGACCAGACGCTCGGGATCGGCGATGGAGATGCCGTCGACGTAGTCCATGACAACGATGTGCTCGGTGCAATACGCCAAATATGAGCGCGGGCAGGAAATCGCCCCGTCATCCTCGTGCAACCGATGGAACTCGTCGAGGTTGCGAGCCTCCATGAGGAAGTTCGTCTCCTCGCGAAACGACTGCCACAGCTCCTCGACCACGCCCTTGAGATCGATGAACTGGTCGGTTTTCACAAAATGGGACGCCTGGGCCACGATGGAGCGCATGATGTCGATGTCTTGCGCCATGACCTGCTGGGCGCCGGGGCGCTGCACCTTGATGGCCACATCCTCGCCCGTGAGCAGCGTGGCTCGATGCACTTGCGCGAGCGACGCGCTTCCCAGGGGCTTGCGGTCGATATGCGAGAATATCTCTCCGAGCGGCCTGCCGTATTCGGCGACGAGGCAATCGTTCACCACGGCGAACGGAACGGGCTCCACGTTCGAGCGAAGACGACGCAGCTCATTGCAGTACTCCTGCGGCAGGATCTCGGAGCGATTGGCGAGGATCTGTCCCATCTTGACGAACATGGGGCCCAAATCCTCGAGCATGCGCCGCAGTCGGCGCGGCGTGAGATTGTGCCACGCCTCGTACTTGCGCACGATCGACAGGATCTCAGCGATGCGCTGGCGACGGCCGCGCGAGGTGAGCTTGACCTCCTCGGAAGGAGCCATTGCCTCCGGTTCCTCCGGGAAGACGTCGACGGCGCGCGGCATACGCCATGATGAGCGGAGCGCCTCCTCAACCCCCTCGAGGTTGACCGTGTCCTCGGGGCTCAGCGGTTTGCGGGCGGCATTCGCCCCATCGTGCGCGCTCGATGTCGAAGCGCGCTTGTCCTCTGCATCGATGGTCATGAGCGGTTACTCGACCGCCTGACCGTCCTCGACGGGCTCGGCGTCCACAGGGGCGGCGGGCTCGGCGTCGACGACCACAGTCTCTTCGACCTCGACGGTCACCGTGCCGTCATCGACTGAATCGACCAGGTCGCGCACATGAGCCATGAACGCGACGCGCTCGGACTTGGTCAGCAAGCGCACGCGGGCGAGAATGAGCTCGTCGAGGATGCGCTCGGCGGCAGTGGCCCCACGCTCGCTCAGACGCTCGGTCACCTCGGAGAACGTGCCGCCGGCATCCATGAAGATATCGGACATGGAGCGCGTGAAATCGGACGAACGGCTGTCGTGACGTGCCTGCTCCCCGCGGTCGTTAAGATCGCGCAGGACCTCCTCGCCGCGCGCGTTCAGCCCATCAAGGAGCTCCTTGCCCTTCTCCGCGGTCACCGCCGCGGCACCGAAGCCGACGTTGACCATACCGTTGACGAGCTCTTCGAATTTCGTGGCCATGGAAGCCTCCTAGACATTCACCGCGCGCCCGTTGCGCGCGCTCCCGTAGAAACACTTGTACCCATCGCCGCTCCTGAAAAGCCGACGGCGGCGAACGGTTTTGCAACCTCGCCGCCGTCGCGATGAATATCGGGTTAGCTGGAGCTTAGCGCTCGTTGTCTGACATCGCGAAGCCGTTCTTCATCGCGCAGCTCGTGATGTAGAGCACCTGCTCGAGCAGCTTGTCCGTTGCGACCTTGAGATCGACGCACAGCGTATCGTTGGCCTTGGCAAGCAGGGCGGGAATCTGCTCGTCGGCAAGGTCGGCAGCGGCCTTATCCGTTTCACGCAGCATCTTGTGACCGAGCGAGCCGATCTTCTCCTGGTAGGACTCGATCTTCGCGGAAGTCTCGTTGAATCGGGCGTCGGCAAGGGCGGCGATGACGCGATTTGCCCAGTAGAAGCTCTCGGTCGTCACGCGCTCGGTGGTGTCGGACAGGTACGCGGGCATCTCGTCGACGTTCGCGTACAGCGCGACCAGGGAGTTGAACGCATTCGAGCCAAAGGCCATCCACTGGATGCACTGAAGGGGCTCGGGAACATACGGGCGGATCTGCAGAACGGCGAGCTGGCTGTTGCGGTTGATGCCGATGGGACGATACGCGTTGCGCGTGGCATGCGTGCCCTTGTTGCCATAGCAATCGTACTCGGTTCCCTGGTAATGGGAGGACAGGACATACTTCACATCCTCGATGGTCACCTTGCGCTCGGGCACGCGGCTCCAGGGGATATCGTCCGATTCAGGCGTGAACGCGGCATCCGGGCCATCCCAGCCGTCGTGCGGGTTCAGGCAACGCTGCATATACCAAGCGCGCGGAGTGTTATAGACATGGTCGGAATCGGAATGAGAGCCAAAGGCCTCACGCGGGTTGAAAATCTCACCCGAGCGCATGCCCTCACGGACATCCGCAATCAGATCCATGAGGTCGGCGAGATACTCCTCGCACGCATCGGCCTCCTCGCCCTCAAGATCGTCGAGATCATCCGTGAAGTACTCCTCGTCCAGGATGTCCTCGGGCTCGAGGCGATTCGTATTGGTGAGGTTGAGGTGGTTCTCCGCCATCCACTCACGCAGATCGGGACTGGCCATGTGCTCGACCTGCTCGCCCTCGGCGTCCAACAGATCAAAGTAGTCGATACCAAGCTGGTTGGGCATGGTCACATAGGCGTCGTCGGGAACGCGCTTGGCAATCCAATGATGGCCGCCGATCGTCTCGAGCCACCAGATCTCATCGGCATCGGAAAATGCGATGCCGTTCATCTCGTAGGTTCCGTATTGCTCGAGAAGCGCGCCCAGGCGCTGAACGCCCTCGCGGGCGGAGTGGATATAAGGCAGGACGACGGTGACGAAATCCTCCTCGGAGAGGCCGCCAGGCACCTCGGGCGTATAGTCGGGATCGCCGGGCTCACCATGGGCGGGAACATACTCGACGAGCGGGTCGGCACCGAGCACGCGCTCGTTTGACGTGATGGTCTCGGTGGCGCTCATGCCGACGTTCGCCTCATTGAAACCGGCGGCGGCCCAAACACCATGACCCTGAATGACATCGGGAACGCTGGAGTAGCGCATGGGGTTGTCCGGAAGCTCGAAGCTCAGGTGAGAGAGCACGCTCGTATAGGTGCGCGGCTGGTCCTCGGGATGGACTACCATCATCTTCTGAGGCTCGAACTTGCCGTTGGGCGAATCCTCATTGCGGGCGACGATGGTCGACCCGTCGTAGCTCGCGTGCTTACCGACCAAGATCGTGGTGCATGCCATGAATCCTCCTTGGGGGTCTGTGCGGTCATTGGCCACAGTGTACCCATGGCAACGCAAGGCTACGCCGATGAACTGACGAGCGGCACAGCAAAGCCCCCACCATGAACGGTGCCGGGGCATCGAACACGGTGGGGGCTCAACAAAGAAAACGGGGGCGTGCCACGGGCACGCTGCAGAGAAAAGCGCGGGAGCAGACGCTACGCGAGCTTGGCAGCTTCGGGGTGCTGAAGCTCGGCCGCCAGGCACACGTTGCTCATCAGCATGGCGCGCGTCATGGGGCCCACGCCACCCGGTACCGGCGTGATGGAACCCGCAACCAACTCAGCGGATGCAAAGTCGACATCGCCGCAGAGCTTACCGGTCTCATCGCGATCCATGCCGACGTCGATGACAGCGGCACCCGGTTTGATCCAGGGGCCCTTGACCATCTTTGGAATGCCACACGCGACCACGAGGATATCGGCGCTCTGGCAGATCCGAGCGAGCTCGCACGGGTCGGTATGGGAATGCGCGACAGAAATCGTAGCATTGCGCGCAAGCAACATGAGCGACATGGGCTTGCCCACGATGGACGAACGCCCCACGATCACCGCGTTCTTGCCTGCCGGGTCGATACCATAAGCGTCGAGCATCTCCATGATGCCGGCGGGTGTGCAAGGGCGAAGCCCCGGAAGGCCTCGGACGAGCTTGCCCAGATTCTCCGGGTGAAAGCCGTCGACGTCCTTCTTGGGATCGATCGCGGCGACAACCTGCTCGGCATCGAGATGAGCCGGCAAGGGCATCTGCACCAGGATGCCCGCGATGGAGGGATCGGCGTTCAGCCGCTCGATGAGCGACATGAGCTCACTTTGCGTCGTATCCTCGGAGAGCTTGAAATCCTGGGACGGGATGCCGCACTCCTGGCAGTCACGCAACTTGGCGCGAACATACGTGGCGGAGCCCTGGTCGTCGCCGACCAGCACAACCGCCAGACCACACGGGATATCCCGCGCCATCAGTCGCGCAGCGCGCTCGGCAGCGCGACCGCGAACCTCGGCAGCGAGTTTCTTACCGTCGATAATCGTAGCCATACCGATCCTTAGAACAGACCGGTGATGACGCCGTTGTCGTCGACGTCGATGTTCTCGGCCGCGGGAACCTTGGGAAGGCCCGGCATCGTGAGCACGTTGCCCGTGAGAGCGACGACAAAGTGGGCGCCAGCGCTCACCTTGAGCTCGCGCACGGTGATGCGGAAATTCTCGGGGGCGCCAAGCGCGCTCGCCTGATCGGAGAAGGAGTACTGGGTCTTGGCGACGCACACCGGCAGGTTACCGAAGCCGTTTGCGCGCAGCTCAGCGAGCTGGCGCTTGGCCGCAGGCGCGAAGTCGACGCCGTCGGCATGATAGACCTTGGTGGCAATCGCCTCGAGGGCGTCTGCCACATCCGTACCGTCCTCATAGGCGAACTTAAACTCGTGAGGCTCCTCGATAAGGCGCATGACCTCGTCGGCCAGCTCGAGTGCGCCCTCGCCACCCTTGGCCCAGACCTCGGAGAGACGAACGTTCACACCAACCTTCTCGCACTCGGATGCAATGAGGTCGAGCTCGGCCTCGGTGTCGGTCGGGAATCGGTTAATCGCGACAACGCAGGGCAGACCGAAGACGCTCTGGATGTTCTCGACATGACGGAGCAGGTTGGGCATACCGGCCTTGAGGGCCTCGAGATTCTCGGTGTTGAGATCGGCCTTGGCCACACCGCCGTTGTACTTGAGGGCACGGGCGGTAGCGACCACCACGACGGCGCTCGGGCGGATCCCGGTCATGCGGCACTTGATGTCGAGGAACTTCTCGGCTCCGAGGTCCGCGCCGAAGCCTGCCTCGGTAATGGCAACATCGCCGAAGCGCATGGCCATCCTCGTGGCCATGACGGAGTTGCAGCCATGCGCGATGTTGGCGAACGGACCGCCGTGCACGAACGCCGGCGTGTGTTCGAGCGTCTGCACGAGATTGGGCTTGAGCGCGTCCTTCAGCAGAGCCGCCATGGCGCCCTGGGCCTTGAGCTGGCTGGCGCGAACGGGCTCGCCGTCGTAGGTGTAGCCGACCACGATCTCCCCGAGGCGCTGCTTGAGGTCGGAGATGGAGGTCGACAGGCACAGGATCGCCATGACCTCAGACGCGACGGTGATGTCGAATCCATCCTCGCGCGGGACGCCCTGGGCCTTGCCGCCGATGCCGTCGACGACATGGCGAAGCTGGCGGTCGTTCATGTCGACGACGCGCTTCCAAGTGATGCGCTTGACGTCGATGCCGAGCGCGTTGCCCTGCTGGATGTGGTTATCCAGCATGGCGGCGAGCAGGTTGTTGGCAGCACCGATGGCATGGAAGTCGCCGGTGAAGTGGAGGTTGATATCCTCCATGGGGATGACCTGGGCGTATCCGCCGCCGGCGGCACCGCCCTTGACACCGAAGACCGGGCCGAGCGAGGGCTCGCGCAGCGCGACGGCGCTCTTGACGCCGCGGCGACGCAGGGCATCGGCCAAACCGATGGTCGTCGTGGTCTTGCCCTCGCCCGCGGGCGTTGGGTTGATGGCAGTGACGAGGACGAGCTTGGCCTCGTGGTCGCTCGGCTCGTTGAGCAGCGAGTAATCCACCTTGGCCTTGTCGAAGCCATAGGGAATCAGGTGCTTGGCGTCCACGCCGGCGGTCTCGGCCACCTGCTGGATCGGCCACGGCTCGACGGAGTGGGCGATTTCGATATCAGTCGGCATGGCGGGTCCCTTCTCTTCAGTCATGTAACGCGTTCAGAATAGCACGGCCAATCATGAACCACGGGCTTTACAATCCGGGCGCCTCGACTCCCAGATGCTCGAACGCCGCAGGCGTTGCCATACGGCCCTGCGGAGTGCGGACGATCAGACCGCATTGCAGCAGATAGGGCTCGTAGACGTCCTCGAGCGTATTGGCGTCCTCGCCCGTGGCGCTCGCCAGGGTGGACAGACCGACGGCGCGACCGCGGAACGTCTTACACAGCGTCTCGAGGATGCGGATGTCCATCCAGTCGAGGCCCAGCTCATCGATCTCGAAGAAGCGCATCGCCTCTTGCGCGATACCGAGCTCGATGGACCCCTCGCCGCGGACCTGGGCGTAATCACGCACGCGCTTGAGCAGGCGATTCGCAAGGCGAGGCGTGCCACGGGAACGCGAGGCGATCTCCTTTGCGGACTCTCGGTCAATCGACACACCGAGGATGCTCGAAGAGCGGCAGACGATATCGGCCAGATCCTCGATGCCGTAATAATCCAAGCGATACGAGATGCCAAAACGATCGCGCAGGGGACCTGTAAGCATGCCAGAGCGCGTGGTGGCACCCACGAGTGTGAAACGAGGGATATCCAGGCGAATCGAGCGGGCAGCGGGCCCCTTGCCGATAACGATATCGAGGGAGAAGTCCTCCATCGCCGGGTACAAGATCTCCTCGACCTGACGGTTGAGGCGATGAATCTCATCGATGAACAGGACGTCGCCCGGCTGCAGGTTGGTGAGAATCGCCGCGAGGTCGCCCGTGCGAGCGATGGCGGGGCCCGAGGTGGTCTTGATCTGAGCGCCCATCTCGTTTGCAACGACCGCGGCCAGCGTGGTCTTACCCAAGCCCGGGGGACCTGAGAAGATCACATGATCGAGGCTCTCCCCTCGACTCTGCGCGGCCTCGATGAGGATGCGCAGGCTTTGCTTGATGTGCTCCTGCCCACAATAGTCCTCAAGGCGCTGCGGACGCAGGCCGCGCTCGACGTCGAGATCGTCGGAGGTGAGCTCCCCCGTCACGAACCGCTCCGTCTCGCCTCCCGCCGCATGGCGGGACGGCGCATCGCCCCACAGGTCAGTCGACTCGTCTACTTCCCACATCACGATTCCATTCCCAGCCGCCTGAGCGCCAGAGCCAAGAGCTCCTCGACGCGCATATCCTTGCCATCATACCCATCGAGTGCCAGCGTGACCTCCGCGGCGGTGAAGCCCATGGAGAGCAGGGCCGCCGTGGCATCCTCAATCGCCGAAGGAGCCGCGGCCGCGGCGGGGGCAAACGGCAGCGGCACGGTGGGGGCAGCCGAACCGGCGAGTGAACGATCCTTCTCGAAAACGCCCTTGAGCTCGAGAATCAGGCGCTGTGCGGTCTTTTTGCCCACGCCCGGCACGGTCGCCATTCTCTTGTCGTCCTCCATCATCACCAGCGTATACAACTCGGGCACCGTAAATGAGGACAAAATCGCGAGGGCGAGCTTGGCACCCACGCCGCTTACCGAAACCAACTTGTCGAACATCGTACGCTCGTCCTTTGTGGCGAACCCGAACAGGGTGCACGAATCCTCACGCACAACCATGCGCGTGTACAGGCGAGTGGGCGAGCCGACCTGCGCGAGGCTCGAGGCGGTGGTTGCAGAGATGCCGAGTTCGAAGCCTATGCCGTTCACATCGATGACAGCCGTTCCCGCGGTCGCCTCGATGAGCGTGCCATTCAATATCGAGATCATGCGTAGGGGTTTCCCTTCTCTTGCGTGTAGGCACCACCGCTCAATTCCCGCGTTCGATGCAGGTGCGCATGGCACACCGCGCACGCCAGCGCGTCCGCGGCATGGTCGGGCTTTGGATCGTGATCGAGATGGAGCAACGTGCGAACCATATAGGTGACCTGCGTCTTATTGGCGGCGCCCGTGCCAACAACGGCCTGCTTAATCTGCATGGGGGTGTACTCCCCCACCTCGACCCCGCACAGGGAGCACGCGACGAGAGCAGCGCCGCGGGCATGGGCGGTGGGTATGGCGGAACGAACATTTGCGCCGAAATAGATACCCTCCACAGCCGCCTCCTGCGGGCGATAGCGATCGACCACGGCGGTGAGCTCGTCGGTGATGCGCCGCAAGCGCGCCGCCAAGTCAGAGCCGGACGAGGTCTCGATGCAACCGTATGCCCGGCAACGCACCTCGCCGCGACGCTCCTCGACGATGCCCCACCCGGTGTTAGCCAAACCCGGGTCGATCCCCAATATGACCAATCCGTCTCCTTGATATCTCGAACGTTTGTTCTACTATACCATGCATGCGGACAGGAGGAGAAGCGATTTTAGTTCAGGGAGAAGAAGCCCGCGCGTCCGGAAGCACCAGCGTCGCCATCTTGCGACCCAAGTCCGAACGCCTCGGGTCCGAGCCCCTCGGAGGCCATCCGACCCAGCGCCTCCCGGACGGACTGCTCGGCATCCTTGAGCTGCTCGCCCATACGCTCGAGCCCTTCCTCGCCCATGAGCTCGCGGCGTTGCTCCGGCGTGATGCCGAGCAGGTCGGCCAGCATGTCCATAATCTCGCCCCGGGCACGTTCGGCGCGAGCGGCGCCGCGCTTCTCGAGGCGATGGAACTCCGCATCGGCTAAATCAGCCGCACGAAGCCGCTCCTGCCCATGCCTGCCCATGTCCGACCAGCCAAGCATCGACGGCCAGGCGCGCTCCACAAATGAGCGGGACGACACGATCGGGCACGATGGCAGAAGGCGCCGCGACGCCTCTCCCGACCGAACGATCATCAGTATGAGGGCCGCCGACTCCGGATCGGTTGCAAACAGCGGCAGATCGTCCAGGACAGCGTTGCGGTCGACATGTGCCTCGAGCGCACCGTCGATCTGAGAGGGGTCGAGCGCGAGCAGCGAAGACAGCGCTCGATCGGCGATACCGCCGTCGGCGCCAAGCTGGCACACCGCATCCCGCAGGACGGTGGCCATATCGCCGGCGACGGCGTTGAGACCGAGCAGCTCCTCGGGAAGGACCGCTGAAATGCGATTCCGCGCGCGAGCGAGCCACTCCAACGACGTCAGGTACACATCGCCAAAAGGCGCGAGCGTCGCCACATTCGCGCGCGCGCCGACCCGCGGGCGCAACGCGTAATCGGTCTTGGTGAGGGCGCTGAGTGGCATCGCATGCTCGATTTGGGCGACATCCTCCATCATCAGAGCGTCGACGCGCGCCTGTGCGCTTGGGACGGAGATGCCGGGGTTGCCGGGCTCATCGCCATCCAACAACGGGCGAATATCGGGGGCGACGCGCTCGACCATGCGAATATGAAGACGAGAGGCCACCTCCCTCGCAAGGCGGGAGCGCAAGGCATGGAACTCCTGGGCGGTACCATCGGATGCCGCATCATGCTCGACATGTAGCGCGATGACGGACCGAGACCCCAGGGCATCGACGGCCAGACATGCGAGCAAGCTACTCGCCAGGCCACCGTCCAAGGCGACGAGCACGCGCCCGGCGCACTGCGCTGCGACCGAATCCCGCAGATGCAAGCGCAGGCCGTTCCACATCCAGGTGCCGCGATCGAAGCGCGGGATCTTGCGATCCTCAACCGCCTCGCAGGGCACCCCGCGCACCACATCCTGTACCAGCAGGGACTCCTCGAAACACGGTGCAAGGGCCACGACACGTCCCCCGTCGTCCAGCACATAGGAACCGCCCGTATAGACCGCATCGTCGTAACCGCCGACGGGGGCCATGCATGCCATCCAAATCCCGGCACGCGCGACCCGCTCCGTCATCTGACCCGTAGGAAGCGCGGCGGCCGCCGCAGAATCGCAATCCGTCACATCCAAACCGTTGACGGGGAAATGCAGCAGCAGGTCGCAACCACCGGGAAGGGACGCAAGATCGCGCTGGGCGTCGAACGTCACCGCGATGCGTGTGCCCGCAATGTCGAACACCGGCGGTGACCACGGTGAGACGGGAACGCCCTCCTGATGCCGGATCATGGTCAGACGCAGCGGCACCACACGTCCGCGGCGCAGCAAAAACGCCTCAAACAGCTGGCCAACCTCCAAGGAGAGCACGGCGGGGACGATGCACGCCACACCGGCCGCATCGCAGATCGCCGCGAGCCGATCGAGGGCCCTCAGCAGGTCATGTTCGTAGTTAGGATAGTCGACCAGTGCCCCCGGCGTGACACCGCACATCAGGGGCGCAGGTACGCACAAAAGGTCGGCCCCGGCATCTTGTGCCAGGTGCACCTGCTGCTCGACTCGAGAGCAGATGCCGTCGAAATCTCCAAGGCGGGCGCCAATCTGGGCCAGGGCGATTCTCATCGGTGGGGTCAACCTTTCTTGCTCACATTGCACCATGCGACAGCCGTCACGTCGGGAGATGATGCAAATAACGGGTGGCGAGGAGCCGTTACGCCCCTCGCCACCCGCGTAGATACGTTCGCGCCACAAGGCACGGGCCGCACGGCCCTTGGCGGAATCTTAGAACTCCGCCTTCCACAGGCCATGGAGGTTGCAGTAGGCGTAGACGATGCCGGTCTTGACGCCGCCCGCGAAGAACGTGGTCGGGGCCTGGCCGGGCTTAAGGTAATGGATCTCCAGGCGACCGGCGGCCTCGAGGGCGATCCACTCGATGTAGTGCGCGTCCTCCATGGGATGCTCGACCTCGCCCACGGTAACGTTCAGGACGTGGCCCTCGCGCTGGAGCTCGACGACGGGAACGTGCTTCTCGACGGCGGCGTCGACGGAGTTGGCGGCAACCTCGGTGTAGCCGGCCGGGGCGAACATGTCGGCGTCGACAGCGGCGAGGAACTTGCCCGTCTCGTCATTCTTGAAAAACGTAGCCATATGTATCAATCCTTTCAGACTTCGCTGCAGATGCAACTATTTCCTAGTATGCCCGAATGGACGCGCATCTTACACGAGACGCGCGTCCACGGTACACATTCCCCGACCTCGGGCCGGCGAGGCTAGATCACCGTCACGCGACCCTTATTGCCCACAATGCCCTTGACCTCGGCGATCAATGGAATCGAGCGGGCGTTGACGCGTGTGGGGATCTCGGCACGCATGGTCTGGCCATCCGCCTGCTCGATGAACAGCTCCACGCGGTCACCACCGGGGTTGGTGTTCAGGACCGTCGCCAAACGCGCCATGTTGGACTGAGAGAAGCGCGAGCTCGGGACCATAATCTCGAAGACCTTGGGGCGATTGCTCTCCTCGCTCAGCACGAGCGGCTCGATTTCCTGGGCGATGATCTGGTCGCCGCGGTCGGAACGCTCGAGCTTGCCCTTGACACGGATGAAGGCATCGGAGAGCTGCGCGCCCGTCTCAGGGTCGACCTCGCCGTACAGGTAGCCCTCGCACTGCTTGTACGTCTTGGGGAACACGACGACCGTCGCCTCGCCTTCCATGTCCTCGAGCTGCACGATGGCCATGGGGTCGCCGTTCTTGGTGACGCGCTTGCCGACGCCCGAGACCATGCCGGCCCACCAATAGGGCTTGCCCTCGGGAATCTCCTGGTTCACCGCGTTACCGGTGGGACCCATGGTCTCGAAGCCGGTGTCGATCTGGGACAGCGTGAACTCACGGGCCTTGGCAAGTGCATACTCATACGGGCGCAGGGGGTGATCGGAGACGTAGATGCCCAGCACCTCCTTCTCGAAGGAGAGCTTCATATGCCGATCCCACTCCTGCCCGTCGGGCTCGGGAACGATAACCTCGAAACCGGACCCCTCGACATCACCGAACACGTCGAACAGCGAGGTCTGGCCGGCGGCGCGGTCCTTTTGGCGCTTCACGGCGGCATCGATGATGTTCTCGGGATTATCGCGGTCGACGAAGTGCATGAGCTGGCGACGCGGATAACCCGTCGAGTCGAAGGCCCCGCCCTTGATGAGCGCCTCGATGACGCGACGGTTGGCCTGGCTCGAATCCACGCGCTCGACGAAGTCGTGCAGGTTCTTGAAGGGGCCGCCCTTCTCGCGCTCCTCGATGATCGCCTGGGTAACGCCCTCACCCACGCCGCGGATGCCGGCCAGGCCGAAACGCACGCCCTCCGGGGTCGCCGTGAACTCGGTGCCGGACTCGTTGATATCCGGAGGCAGGACGGCGATGCCGTCGTGACGGCAAGCGGAGACGTAGTGCACGATTTTGTCGGTCTTGCCCGTGTAGGAGGTAAGCACGGCCGCCATGTACTCGTTGGGATAATGGGCCTTGAGCCAGGCGGTCTGCATGACCAGGATCGCATAGCCGGCGGAGTGGGACTTGTTGAACGCGTAGGATGCGAACTCGAGGACGTCGTCCCAGATCTTCTGGGCGACCGAGCGCTTGTACCCGTTCTTCTCCGCTCCGTTCATCCAGTGGTCGTAGATCGTCTCATCCTCGCCGTCAGACCACTTGAAGACCTGGTCGGTGAGCATCTTGATCTTCTTCTTGGCCACGGGCTTGCGAATGCGCGAGTCCGACTCGCCCTTGGAGAAACCGCACATCTCGACCGAGATGAGCATAACCTGCTCCTGGTAGACCATGGTGCCGTAGGTCTCGCCCAGGATGCCGTCGAGGCGCGGGTCGTAGGAGACCGCGGGCTCCTTGCCGTTCATGCGGTTGATGTAGCTCGTGACCATGCCGGCGCCCAAGGGGCCCGGGCGGTAGAGAGCGATCAGAGCGACGACGTGCTTGTACTCGGTGGGCTTCATGTTCTTGATCGTGGCCGTCATGCCGGCGGACTCGACCTGGAACACGCCGGCGGTACGGCCGGAGCTCATGAGCTCGAAGATCTTGGGGTCGTCGAAGGGGATGGCGTCGACGTCGATATCGATGCCGAAGCTCTTCTTGATGTTGGCCTTGGCCTTGGAGATGACCGTGAGGGTGCGCAGGCCCAGGAAGTCCATCTTGAGCAGGCCCATGTCGGCGACCGTGTGGCCTTCGTACTGGGTGATCTCGACGCCGCCCTTGGTGTCGAGCTTGGTGGGCACGTGCTCGTTGACCGCGTCGCGGCAGATGAGCACGGCGCAGGCGTGCACGCCCTCGCCACGCGTGAGGCCCTCGATGGACAGTGCCGTGTCGATGATGCGGCGGGCGTCCTCGTCCTTTTGATACGCCTCGACGAAATCGGGGCTGTACAGGTCCTCCTTGCCCGGCTGCTTCTCGAGCACCTGCTTGAGCTTCACGCCCGGGTCGGCGGAGACCATCTTGGAGAGGCGCTGGCCCATGTAGACGGGATAGTCCAACACACGGGCAGCGTCGTTGATGGCCTGCTTGGCCTTGATGGTGGAGTAGGTGATGACGTGGGTGACCTTCTCGGGGCCATAGAGCTGTCGAACATGCTCGATGACCTCGAGGCGCCGCTCATCGTCGAAGTCCATATCGATATCGGGCATCTCGGTACGTTCGGGAGAGAGGAACCTCTCGAACATGAGGCCGTTCGATAGCGGGTCGAAGGTGGTGATGTCCATGGCGTAGGCGACCAGGGCGCCCGCAGCCGAGCCACGGCCCGGGCCGACGCCGATGCCGTTTTGCTTGGCCCAGCGGACGTACTCGGCGACGATGAGGAAGTACGCGGCGAAGCCCTTGTCGCAGATGACCTTGTACTCGAACTCGAAACGCTCGCGGATGTCGACGCCGCCGATCTCACGCCCGTCCCAATCGTCGCCGTAGCGCTTGGCGAGGCCTTCCTCGCACTCGCGACGGAACTGGCTCTCATGGGTCTCGCCCGGGTCGAGCAGAGGATAGTTCGGCAGGATGATGCTGTCCCAGTCGAGCTCGACGTTGCACTTCTCGGCGATCTCGACGGTGTTGTCGCAGGCCTCGGGGCAATACGGGAACAGGGCCCGCATCTCCTCCTCGGTCTTCATGTAGAACTCCGAACCTTCCATGCGGATGCGGTTCGGGTCGTCGATCTTGGAGTTCGTGCCGATGCACATGACGACGTCCTGGACCGGCGCGTCCTCGCGCGTGAGATAGTGGAAGTCGTTGGTTGCGATGACCTTGACGCCCACCTGCTCGGCGATTTGGATGAGGGTCTTGGAAAGTTCCTCGTCGGTGATGCCGGAATCGGTCGTGATGCCGTGCTCCTGGATCTCGATGTAGAAGTTGCCCGGCTCGAACGTGTCGCGGAAGGTCTCAGCCCACTCGATGGCGGTCGCCATCTCACCGCGGTCGATGCACTTGGGGATGATGCCGGCGATGCACGCGGAGCTGGCGATGAGGCCCTCGCGATGACGGCGCAGGTTGTCCAGCGTCACGCGCGGCTTGTAGTAAAAGCCCTGCACGGCGGCCTCGGAGACCGTCTGCATGAGGTTGACGTAGCCCTTCTCGTTCTGGGCGAAGAGCACCATGTGGTAGAGCTCGGGCTTGCGGTCGCGCGCGAGGGTCTCGTCGGGGGTGAAATACACCTCGCAACCGAAGATGGGCTTGATGACCAGCGGCGGCTTGAGCTCGTCGATATTGCCCTTCTCGTCCCACATCGCGAGGTCCTTCATGTGCTGCTCGTAACCGCGCGGATCGGACTCTTGATCGGGGCACTCGAGCTCGTCGCGACGGCCCTTCTCCAAGAAGGATTTGTCGTGGCTCCAGACCTTGTACTCGGGCGTGCCGTGGTTCACGGCGTCGCAGGCGAGGCCGAGCTCGGGGACACCGTACATGTAGCCGTGGTCGGTAATGGCCACGGCGGGCATGCCCAGCTCGACGGCGCGCGACACCATGTCCTTGATGCGCGTCGCGCCGTCCAGCATGGAATAGACGGTGTGGTTGTGCAGGTGAACGAATGCCATGTAATGCGGCTCCTAACTGATGTGCTGAGAATCTCCCTCGAGAAGCCCCGCGGCTCCCCCATCTTCGAAGCCTCAATTTGGGGACAGTCCCTAAATTGAGGCTTGAGATGTACGTCGGAACGGGGTCCTTTCGAACGGTATCGATTCTAACCGAGTGCGCGGACAGAACGCATGTGCGCCCCCGGCTCGTGGAAGGCACACAGTGTGTTCGGTTGTGCGGAGCCACGCCCGAGGGAATTGCGCCCAGCCGCGAGCGACCACATGAAGCCAGCTACAGCTCGTACGTGACGACCTGGGGCTGCGTCGGGTCGGACGGGTCGGGCACCTCGACGCGGACGAACTTGAGCGTCACCCGCTCGCACCCGGCCTTGTGCAAGACATCGGCGTAGACGCTCGCTTGAAGGGCGTGCTTCTCCTGCAGCTGCTCGGGCGTCTCGAGCGAGCTCCCACCGGTCTTGTAGTCGATCAGCAGAGCACGACCGGGACGGGCGGCATCGGTGCACAGCAAGTCGATGGCACCCTCGGCATAAGGACCGAAGCGCTCCACAAGTCCATCCATGCCGAGGGAGTAGAACGGCACCTCGGCACGACGGCACGGCCAGGCAAGGGCCTCGGCGCGCACGTCGCTGGAAAGCCAGCGCGCAACCGCCTCATCGAAACGCTCGCGCTGGGCGGCCGTGCAGCCCCAGTAGCGGCATAGGGCGTCGGCACGCTCGACGGGCAAATCGGCACGGTCGAGCTCGATCAGCCACTGGCAAGCGGCATGGAAGGCACTGCCGAGCGCCGTCGGGTCTCCCTCGTGCGACGGAACGGCCCGCTCATCGCGCGGCGCCTCGACTCCATCAGACACCGCGGTCTCCCCCGCCGCCTCAGCAATAGGGGCCTCCGCAGGCTCGGGATGGTCCTCGGCTTCCTCGTGCAGCTCCGCCGAGACCGACGAGTAGCTGTAGGAATCGCGTGGGGCACGTTCGGCGGGCACGACGCGCATGTACACGTTCGCGGGCTCCACGAGCGTGAAGGAGTCCATCGGCTCGGGCACGTGGGCATCCGCAACCGGGTCCTCCGCGTCGGCGAGCGCGGCATTCGCCTCATATACGACGCCACCATACGAGAAGTCCCTAAGGGCGATCAGCTCGAAATCGCCCGCTTGTGCGTTATCGAACACGAGGCGATCGCACGTGAGGGAGGCGCCGGCGTCGGGCAGGATGCGCTCGAGCACGGCGGGCGTGAGGTCCAGCTCGGGCTTGAGCGTGAGGGCCGACCCCTTGCCGCGGCCGACAGGGGCGCCCATCGCGAGCAAGCAAACCTCGCGGGCGCGCGTCATGGCGACGTACAGGAGGCGAGCGCGCTCCTCGAGCGCGAGGCGGTCCTCCTCGTCGCGCATGGACAACCATGCCTCGGCGGCCGACCCGGTCGCGCACACGTCATCGACCAGGCTCGCGTCGAGCCAGGGACCCGTGGCGCCCGAGCCGCTCAGGTACTTCTTGAACTGCTTCTCAACCTCGGCGCCCTCTATCAGCGACCCGAGCGAATCGCGGCAGTCCGGGAAACGGCCCGGCAGCGCGACGAGGTCGAGCGTGCCGTCGTCGCGGCGCACCGACTGCATGCGCGCGGAATTGGAGCGGATGCCGAAGCACTCGGACACCGCGACCACGGGGAACTCGAGGCCCTTGGACGCATGCACCGTCATGATGCGGACCGCATTGCCACCCTCCTCGTTGAGGGCTCCCGGCGCCTGCTTGCCCGTCAGGAAGCGATCGTAGGCGAGCGCCACCTGACGCGGTGCATTGCCCAGTTCCGCCTCGGCCTCCGCGACCGCGTCGATGGCCTTGAGGACGTTCGCTGCCTGCGCGCGACCCTCCGCCCCGCGCTCGGCGAGACGGACCATCCAGCCGGACTCGTTGACCACGTCGCGCACGATCGAAGCGAGCGGATCCTTCCCCAGGCGCGAAAGGGCACGGCGCAGGACCGTGCGGGCGCGGGCGAGCAGCGGAAGGTCGCCGAAGCCCGGGGCGTCGTCGTCAAACAGGATGCCGAGCTCGATATTGCGACGGCGGGTCTCGCCGGTCTGCGCGTCCCACGCCGTTGCCAGCGCGAGGAATTCCTGGACGCCCAACGCGAACAGCGGAGAGGCGAGCACGGGGGCCAAGCCCTGTGCGGTGTCGGCGAGGTTGCCGAGCATATGCACGAGCGCGCGGATGGTCTTGGCCTCCTCCGTGGAGGCGAACACCGAACCGCCGCTGATCACGCAGTCGAGGCCCTGTGCGCGAATGGCATCCGCATAGACGCCCGCGCGGGTCATGCCGCCCAACAACAGGACCATGTCGCCTGCGGGTTGACCGGCATCGGCGAGGGCGCGAAACCGCTTGGCGATGGCCTCGGCCTTGGCCGCCGTGCGCTCCTCGGTGGTGCCGCCCGCGACAAGCAGGGCCTGACGACGCGAGGCGCCCGCGACCCGCAGGCCGTCGGCGCGCCCGTCGTGCGGGAGCAGGTTGAGGAAGCTGGGCATGATGCCGCCCTGTCCGTCGTCAAAGACGCGTGCGACATACTCGAGCACCTCGGCGTGGCTGCGGAAGTTCTTGACGAGCTTGACCACGGACCCCTCGGGACCCGCAGCGGCCCCCTGCTCGATGCGGCGCTGGGCGCGACGGAACACCTCGACCTCGGCGCCGCGAAAGCGGTAGATGGACTGCTGAGCGTCGCCCACGGTGCACAGCGCGCGACCGCCCTCGCCCGTCAGGAAGTTGATGAGGTCGACCTGTTGCTGATCGGTGTCTTGGAACTCGTCGATCATGACCATCGCGAATTTGCCCGCATACGCATCGCGGATACGGGGGTGATCGCGCAGCGCCTCATAGGTGAGGCGGAGCAGGTCGTTGTTGTCGAGTGCCGAGCGCTCCGCCTTGAGCGCGGCATACTCGTCGCCGACGGCGCGGGCAAGGGCGAGCAACTCGTCGAGGGCGGGGCCTCCGAGAGCCAGATAGGCGTTGATGAAGGCGTCGGCGGCCTCTGCCTTGAGCAAAGCCACCTGCTCCTTGGGAAACGCCTTGCTCGGGCGGGGCATGCCGCAGGCGAGCATGCACGCCGCGAGGTCCCCGCGCGTCTGCGGACCGCATCCATAGGCCTCGAGGGCATCCAACGCGATGCGCGCGGTCTCGGCCGCCTTGGCACTCGCGCCGAGACATTGGCGATAGGCGTCCATGAGGCCCGAGAAATCCACCGAACCGCGGATGAGGTGCATGTCGTCGAAGCCGTGACGCGAGGCGCTTGCGCGCTCGAGCAGGGTGCGTACCAGGCGCTTGGCGCTCGTGCCCGCCTCAAAGCCGCTCGGGTCCAACTCACCGGACAGCGCGTACCACTCCTGCAGCTCGCGCAAGCCGCCGCGTTCCCGCGCAATCACGGCATCGACCGCCCGGTCCATAAGCGGGCCGGAGACGGACTCGTCCAAAACGCTGAATTCGGGGTCGAGGCCGAGCTCGAGCGCATGGGCGCGCAGGATGCGCGAGCACATACCGTGAATCGTCGAGATCCACGCGTCGTCGACCTGCAGGGCGATGTCGCCCATGCCCTCCTCGATGAGGGCCCCGCGGACGCGCTCGCGAATCTCGGCGGCGGCGTCTTTGGTGAACGTGATGGCCAGCACCTGGTCGAGATTACGGATGAAGGGGCCGGACTCGGGCGAGAGCGCCCACAAGATCCTGCGCGTCAGGGTGAAGGTCTTGCCGGAACCGGCGCCCGCCGAGACGAAAAGCGGTCGATCGAGAGTCGTCACGATATCGCGCTGCTGCGGCATGAGGGTGGAAAGGTCCATTGGTTATGCGTCCCTCCGCTCGAATCCAAGATCATGGTTGAATGCGCACCGTGCGCCCGGCTTCTCCGCCGCCGAGACGTCGCCCGCCTCGAGGGCGTCCAACTTGCGCGCGATGGTCTGCTCGACTCGTTCGAGCAACTCGTCGAAGCCCATGGTGCCTCCGTGCTCGGCGTCGGGGAAACCCGTCCGCAAGCCCGGCACGCGCCCGTCACCAGACTCGACCTCGACGAACTCCTCCGAAACGGCGCCACGCATGGCGGGAGCGCCGCCCTTGGTCGAGAAATAGAGGGCGCCGCGAGCATCGAGCGCGAGCTCGGAATGGCGCAACGCCTGGGCATAGATGAGCGACTGCGTGTGCTCGGGCAGCCAGTCGGGGTCATCGGCGGGGACGGCGCCGTCACGCTTGGCGACCGTTGGGTCCGCCAGCTTGAAGGCGTTGACATCCATGCGGTGCTTATAGTCGATGACCATCGCGCGACCCTCCGCGTCGACGTCCACGCGGTCGATGCGCCCGCCGAGCGGACGGCCGGCGTACTCGACCCCAAGGCCGTTGAAGGAGTACTCGAGGTATGCGGGCGCGAAGGGCGCCAACGCCCCCGCCTCGTAACGGACCACCGCCTCGAGCTGCGGCAAGATCTCGTCCACCTGCACATGCTCGAGAGCCGAGTGCGCGACGAGCGCAGCGGAGCTCGAGGTCTTGTTGCGCGCGTGCTCCGCACGGACACAATCGAACACATCCCGGAGCTTTTCCAGACACGCCTCGAGATTCTCAGGCGTGACACGAGGGACACCCTCCTCGGTAAGCTCGGCGTGCAGGCGATACATGACGTCGTGGACGAAATTGCCCTTCTCCATATTGCCGAATCCCGCATCAAGCGACTGCGGACGAACTCGTGAGGACATAAACCAGCACAGAGGACAGGTCACGTACCCCTCGATCTGGGAGGCGGACAGCTGACGCGGCACGAGGCGCGATGGGTCGTTTGGATCACGCTGGTAGAGCACCAGGTGGCGGATGGCGTCCTCGCCCAGCTCCTGCGGAGGAAGGCACGTCACACATCGACGCTTCAGGCCCATGCCGGCGGCGGTGTCAAGATCGGCCGCGATGTCGCCCTCGCCCACCGAGGTCACGGTCACGGCACGCCCCGCCGCGCGGACGGCGGCGGTGAGCTCCGTCCACATCGCTGCGGGATAACGGTCCTTGGCCTGACGGTCGTGCGTCACGCGGGCCAGGACCGCGCGGCTGCGAGCGGCCGCCAGCGCGCGGTCGAACAGGTCGCGCAGACGGGCGGCGGGCTCGAGCTCCATAGGCGCGGCTCCGAGTTTGGCGGCGAGGGTTGCAAGCGCGCCCTCCTCATGCGAAAGCGGGAAGTTGTCGACATCCACGTCGGCGACGAAGACGGCGTCCACGGAACCGGCGGGCAGCAAGGCCGCTTCGGCGAGCGTCATGAACCGCACGCAGGGCATATCCACATCGCCCTCGTAGCCCGTGTGCGCAAAGTCGGTCGACTCCGCGCGACGGCGAGCGGAGACGGTCAGGCCATCCAACACCGTGACGGCGGCGGATTGGCAAACGTCCAGCCCGTGAGCGACATCGGTCAAGGTCTCGATGGCCTTGGCGGCCATGGACACCTCGACTCCGGCGCGGACCGACCCATCCCTCCAACCGAATGCGCTGGGGGGCAGGGCGCCGGCGACGGCACACATGGCCTTGAGGGCCGAGACTGGACGCTCCTGCCACAAATAAGAGACGACGCTCGCGCACACGGCGGGCACCTGCGCATAGGGTTTGGACTGGTCGGAGCGCTGACGCTTGGTCGTCGTTTGGCTCTGATAGCTCTGCAACGTGCGCAGGACCGCCTCGGGTGTCAGGGATCGGTTGGATCGGATCTTCTTGTCGAACATCCGGGCGGAATTGGAATCCATGCCGGAAAGCGGCGAGTAAAGCCAATCGGCGAGCTCCGGCGCAGGCCACCACGTCGCCGCGCGCTCGGGGTCCTCCCCCGCATCCTTCATGCGGGCAACCACATCGGACAGGGCAGCGAACTGACGGCCGACTGCGGTCTGGCCGAACCGCGCGGCCAACGTGCATTCCGAGCTGATTCCGCGAGCCGCCAGGCGGGGCGAGACCTCTTCGAACACCTCGGAGGGGCGGGCTGCGGCCACCACCACGTCACGCCCACCCCCCACGAGATCGGCAAGGGCGCTCGCGTAGGCGGCGCCGCGGGCATGCGGGCCTGCGACCTCGAGGAACTCTGGGTCCCCTTGGAAGCGCGACGCAGGGCGGCCGTCATCGAGCCCGACCGTCTCGATGGAGGCGTCGAGCTCCGATGCGAGCGAACGCTGGTCGGGGTTGAGGAGCAAGGCGACCTCGCCCGCACCGGCGACGGCCCTCAAAAGGCGCATCACGTGACAGGGCAGACGGGGAACATCGCGCACGGCGACGAAGCGCGCGCACGCGGGGGCGCCATCCCCGACAAGGCCCGCCAAGATGGACGCAGCCTCCGAAGCCTCGACGAGGCCGCGCTCGGCGAGCATGTCGGCGTAAGCGCGCACCAGGCAAAACACCACACACTCCGATTCGCCGTCGGGCTCGGCCTCCCCCATCCCCAGCACGGCGGGGGCGGCAATCTCGGGCAGCAGGGCCTCGGCGATCTGGGAGATGAGGCGCACCGTTCCCGGGTTATCGCGCAGCGGGGCGATCTGGCCGGCATCTCGCCGGTCCATGAGGGCCGAGACGAGCATGCGGCGCTCGAGCGGAGACACCACGCGGCGGCCATCGCCGAAGAGCTCCCACGGCCCCTCGATCCAAGCCTCGGGCGTTGTCACGTCGACGCCCGTGCCGACGCGCGCGTCTGCCAAGGCGCGACGGCACACGTCGCGCTCGGCGAACGAGGGCACCAACAGCGTGGCACGGCCGCACACGCGTGCGGCATCCTCGAGCAGCGATATCTCGGCACCCGTGAGTGCCGTCACGGATTGCGTCGTATAGACTTTCAGCCCCATGCTCCCCATCCTCGGTAGAAGTTGCATAGCCCTATCCTACACGCCCGCGCGGACACCATCGCGCTCCGAAGGACACGCTCCCGCGCAATCGCGCCAAAGTGCGGGCGCCCTCCCGACACGCAAGAGAAACCGCCCCCCGCAACCTTATGGCCGCGAGGGGCGGAATCTTCTGACCGTGCTGGCCCGCGCTACTGATCGCCGAACTTGACAAGCACCTTGCGGTAGCCGCCGTACTCGCCGTTGAGCGACTTGGAAACACGGCTCACCGTGGTTGAGGAGGCGCCGGTACGGGCCTGGACCTCGACATAGGGCTCGCCCTCATCCAAGTACCGGGCGACCTGCAGGCGCTGGGCGAAATCGCAGATCTCACGCGGGGTACACAGATCGGTCAGGAACGCGCGAATCTCATCGGGGCCCTCGACGAGCTGAAACGCCTCGACGAGCTGGTCCACATCGGGACGCTCGAACATCTTCTCGATATTCAACGGAACCACCAACCTTGCCGCATTGGGCACATAACCGCCCTGGCGATGCGCCGAGGGCATCCATAACGTAAAAATGGCAGCGCGCACGCCACCTTGGCACAGTTTATCACAGTAGCGCGCTAAAGCACTCCATGCGGGCGGACGGGGGCGCACCGTCGGTGAAGGGCGCGACGGATCCTACCAGCGCGGGAGCGTGGGCACCAAAGAGAGCCTGTCGGCAATGCCCGACGTCCAACGCACCTCGTCCGCATCGCTGATGAACACGCCCTCGACGCCGTCGATCCCCTCGACGAACGCCGGGCCCTCGTCCATGCCCAACATAAGCGCCGCAGTCGAATAGCCGTCGCAGTCGATCGACGTGGACGCGATGATGGTCGCACTCGCCACGTCGGTGCGCGCGGGCATGCCGTCTGTGGGATTCAAGATGTGGTGGTACGTCCGCCCTCCCCGCGTGAAGCGTCGCTCATGCAGGCCGCTCGTCACGACCGACCCGTCCGAGACATCGACGATGGCGCGGTAATGAGCCGGGTCGCGCGGGTTGACGATGCCGATCTTCCAAGGGGCACCGGCGTGCACGGGCGGACGGGACGCGTCGTCTCGAGGCCTTCCGCCTCGCACGAGCACATTGCCGCCCAGGTTGATGACGAAACGCTCGACGCCGTGATCCAGGAGAATGCCAGCCAGGTCATCGGCGATATAGCCCTTTGCCACGCCCCCGAGATCGAGCACCGTCTCGGGGTCGTCTATCGACAACGTCGGCGCGGCGGCGGTACCGCCGAGGCGGATGTGGGAGCACCCCAGGTGCGGCAGCGCGCGTGACAGGGCCAACGGGCTGGGGACCACACCCTCGTGGAAATCCCACAGGCGCGTCACCGTCCCCATCGTGACGTCGAAGGTCCCGCGGCTGCGTTCGCAATACCCCAAAGATCGGCGGATGAGATCGGCCGTCTCGGGCGCGATGCCGACTTCCGCGGGCGCGCAGGAATGGGCGCGGCAGATGTCGGACTCGGGCCTCGTGCGCGACAGACGGTGCTCGAAATACAGGCAGCGGTCCCTGCACGCGGCGAGGGCGGTGTCGAGCCGCCGGCTCACCGCCGGGTCCGAGACGGATTGCCCATCGGACGCATAGGCGTGGAAATGAACCTCGGTGTTAAAGATGAAAAACGAGATGACGCGAGAGGCATCGTCCCCGCGCTCCGCGACGGCCTCCCGGGCGTCGCCGTATTCATAGCGTTGCATGTCGCTCCTCACGCCTGATGGCCCATGCGTGGTATGGGTAGAATGAACGAGGTGGCCGAGCCGGCGCAGGCGCCGATTTGCCCATCATACCCCCGCCCGGCGCGCCGAGTCGACGAGCGATCCGCGTCTCGCAGCACCGAACCTACCCGAAAGGCCTCCCATGCGCTTTTTCCTCAATTGGCTCCTGACGTCCATCGCCATCGCCGTCGCCGCGTTCATCGTCCCCGGCATCCAGCCCTTCGGGACCGCGGACCCCTGGCTCAGCTTCGCCTTCGTGGGCCTGTTCCTCGGGCTCGTCAACTCCCTGGTGAAGCCGCTCATCACGGTCATCTCCCTGCCGCTCACCTGCCTCACCGTGGGCCTGTTCCAACTCGTGGTGAACAGCTTCATGCTCGAACTCGCCAGCTGGCTGTCCGTGAACCTTCTTGGTTCCGGTATCTCCATCAGCGGCTTTGGCGCCGCCCTGTTCGGCAGCATCGTCGTGAGCATCGTATGCACGATGCTCGGGGTCGCCACCAACGACTAGGGGCTCAGAGCCTAGGATATGCAGGGGCCCGACGGCTCCTCGAGCGATTCGTCGCGCACCAGGTCCGCCAACGTCACTCCGTTCAGGTAATTCTCGATCAGGGAATCGAGCTCGCGCCACACACGGACGGTCCGACAGTGTTCCGCGCGGTCGCAACCGTCGTGGCCGTGCTCCAAACAGGCAACCGGGCACAGCGAGCCCTCCGTCAAACGCAAGACCTCACCGATGGTGAAATCCTCGGGTTCACGCGTGAGACAATAACCGCCCCCCTTGCCGCGCAACCCAGACAGCAACCCATGGCGCACCAACGTCGTGAGGATGTTCTCGAGGTATTTCTCGGAGATCCCCTGGCGGGCGGCGATCTTCCTGAGAGGCGTGCGCCCGTCGGATCGATGCTCCGCGAGGTCGATCATCACGCGCAACGCATAGCGTCCTTTTGTCGACACCAGCATGATATCCGCACCTCCGTCTCGTCTGTTCCACTGGCCAAAGCATAGCAGACAACCCCCTGCGGCATATGGGTTATTTCTCGTAAACGGATGGAAGGGAGCTGCTGAATTTTAACTCGACCCCACCAGCCAACATAATTCCTATGTTTTTGGTATGATTTTGTGTGCGCAAACAAACCGACAGCGGCGGCTTACAATTACCGACACCGTGCAAAGGAGTAGATATGACCCGCATCCACACCTCCCTCGACGAGCTCGTGGGCAACACGCCCCTGCTTGAACTCGTCCGATTCGAGCGCCAACTCGACCTCAAGGCGCGCGTGCTCGTGAAGCTCGAGCGTCAAAACCCCGCCAGCTCGGTCAAAGACCGCGTCGCCCTCAACATGCTGAACGAGGCGGAGGCCGCCGGTGTCATCGCGCCGGACGCCGGCTACACCATCATCGAGCCGACGAGCGGAAACACCGGCGTCGGTCTGGCAGCCCTGGCGGCGGCGCGCGGATACCGACTCGTGATAACCATGCCGGAGACGATGAGCGCCGAACGAAGAGCCCTTCTCGCCGCCTATGGCGCCGAACTCGTACTCACCCCGGGCACCGAGGGCATGAAGGGCGCGATCGCCCGAGCCGAGGAGCTCGCGGCGAGCACCCCCAAGAGCTGGGTCGCCGGCCAGTTCACCAATCCATCGAACCCCGCGGCCCATATGGCGACCACCGGCCCCGAGATCTGGCGCGACACCGAAGGAGACGTCGACATCTTCGTGGCGGGCGTCGGGACGGGCGGCACCATCACCGGAGTGGGGCGCTATCTCAAGCAGATGAATGAGGGCATCCGTGTGGTCGCCGTCGAGCCCGCCGGCTCGCCCGTGCTCTCAGGCGGATCGGCCGCGCCCCACGCCATCCAGGGAATCGGCGCGGGCTTTGTGCCCGAGGTGCTCGACACCGACGTGTACGATGAGGTCATCCCCGTGAAGGACGAGGATGCGCTCGCCTGCGGCCGCGCCCTCGCACGGCAGGCGGGCGTTTTGGCCGGCATCTCATCGGGAGCCGCCACCTGGGCAGCCCTCGAGCTGGCGAAGCGCCCCGAAAACGCCGGAAAAACCATCGTTGCCCTGCTCCCCGATACCGGTGAGCGCTACCTCTCCACCGCCCTCTTCGCCTAGTCGCACGCACCACGCCAAGCACTTACGCAAAGGAGACCCATGACCCGCAAGCGCGTACTCGTCGCCATGAGCGGCGGCGTCGATTCGAGCGTCACCGCCTACCTGCTCACCCAGCAGGGGTACGACTGCCTTGGCGCCACCATGTTGCTGCACGGCGATGCCGCGCCCGGTGCCTGCGGCAGCGGGTCGGACGCCGACGACGCCGCCGCGATCTGTGCACGCCTGGGCTTCCCCCACGAGGTCATCGACATGCGCGAGACCTTCGAGCGCCATGTGGTGGAGAAATTCGTCCGGACCTATGAGACAGGACGCACCCCCAATCCCTGTATCGATTGCAACCGCCACCTCAAGTTCGACGCGCTGCTCTCCTACGCCCGTGAGCACGATTGCGATTTCATAGCCACGGGCCATTACGGGCGCATCGGCACGCTCCCCGAGGGCGGAGGCGGCGCGGCTCGGCGCGGCGAAGAGCAGGAGCTCGTCGACAGAATCGCCGCGCGGACGGGCACATCAAACGCCGTCCACACCCTCAGCTGCGCGCTCGACCCCTCAAAAGACCAGAGCTACGTGCTGTATTCGCTTACACAGGAACGCCTTGCGCGCACCCTGTTGCCCCTCGGCGGACTGTTCAAGGAGCGCGACGTGCGCCGAATCGCCCGCGAGCAGGGCTTTGAGAATGCAGGCAAGCGAGACAGCCAGGGCATCTGCTTCGTCCCGGACAACGACTTTGCCACCTACATCGAAAAGCGCAACGGAGCGCCGTTGCCGGAGGGCGATATCGTGAACACGAGTGGTCACGTGCTGGGACGCCATCACGGGGCGATTCGCTACACCGTGGGCCAGCGCAAAGGGCTGGGCGTGGCCTGCGCACATCCCGTCTACGTGACGGGCATCGACGCCGTGGCGAACACGGTCACTCTGGGAGAGGTAGCCGACCTCATGGCGAGCGGCCTCGTGGCCGATGACTGGATTTGGAGCGCGCCGGCAAACGTCATGGAAGAGCTATTGGACGAGGCAGGCGAGACGGGCCTGCCCGTGAGCGCCAAGATCCGCTACCGTCACCCCGCACAGCCCGCGCGCCTGCGCAGGGCGGCGTGCGGCACGACCGGATCGTCGGCGGGAGCAAACGCGATCGCCGAGAACGCGGCGAACGCCTTCGAGCTCATCTTCGACTCGCCCGAACGCGGCATCGCCCCCGGCCAGGCAGTCGTGGCATATGCCGGCGATATCGTCTTGGGCGGCGGCACCGTGGTGAGGGCGATCAAGTAGCCCGTACACCGGGCGAACGAACGCTATTTCCCCGCTGCCTCGCACTCCCCCGCAGCCTCGCGGTCGGAAAACATCATGAAGAACGCCGCGAGCAACAGTAGCGAGCAGATGCCGATGGCCGAGAGCCCGAATCGCTCGAGACTCCAGTTACCGAGCACGGCACCACATACGAACACGGCGATCACGCCGAAGTACAAAAGCCCGTTGACCAGGAAACCGCGCTCATGCGTGATGATGTAATCGTCGACGTTTTGCAGGGCGCTGCGCAAGTTGCCGATGCACATGGTGGTGGCGATGCCGCGCCCGCGGATCTTGCGAAAACTCTCGACCTGCATGCCGCAAGCGAGCGAGGTGAGGCCGTTGGCGAGCATGTTGTGCTCAGGGGGCAGCAGGCCGACACCGAGCAAGATGAGAGCCTCGACCAAGACGGTGAGCTGGCGCCAATGCAAGACGCTGACAAACCGTTCATGCACCAAGTCGCTCATCATGATGCCGACGGAAAAGCACAGGACCGGCAAGAGGAAATGCATGGCGAGGGGGATGTTGCCCTCGGAGATGTGCACGCCCACGAGCAAGATGTTGCCCGTCTGCGCGTTGGCGAACACGCCGCCGCGACCGACGTAGGAATACACGTCCATAAAGCCACCGACCAACGCCAGGATGACGCCGAGCTCGATCGACTCGGATACTTGCTTCGCGCGCTCCATGCGCCCTTCCCCCTCACATCGGTCCAACGGAGATCTTGTACAGCATATGCCATGCCGAACCTCAATTTGGAGACCGTCTCCCCAAATTGAGGCACTTAACGCCTTCTTTACAAACCTACCCAATTTGTGGATTAGGCTGAAATCGCGCTTGACAGCTCCAACGGGCGGTCTACACTAGCGTGCGAATCTCGAAGAAGGCCCCGGCCGCGACCGAAAAGGAGGTGCGTCATGGACCATCCTGCCAGTAGCTGTGCCCAGCAGGCTAGCAAACCCCGATTGCGCCATGACGGCGCCCGCGGACCGCTTTCACGCCTTCTGACTGGACGATAAGTCCCCAGGCATAACGGACGCACGGACGCCATCCGCCATCGCGACGCAACTGAATCGATGTCCTCGCGGCGATCGCCGCGATCGACCCATGCCTGCATGGGCGCATCTCCCCCTATTCGACCACACACCCGGCAACGTCGGGGCAACGTCAAGGAGGTGCCTCATGACCTGGATGAAGCACATAGACCGTATCAAGACCACCGGAATCGGAACAGGCCTTCACATGGCCGGAAGCCGCGTGCGCGGCGGTATCCACCGCGTCATCGGCAGCGTGAGCTCGCATGTTCGCCACAACGTGAGCTCGGCTGCAGTGGCAAAGCGGACCTTGGGACTCGACCCCGAGATCGCGCACATCGGATGCCTGGATGCCGCTGAGGTCATGGACCTGCTCGGCACCGGCGAGCACGGCCTCACCGAGCAGCAGGCCCATCGCATCCGCTCGGTGCACGGTGCCAACATCATCGCCCCCGAGCATCACGACCCGCTCTCCGCCCGCCTCTCCCGTGCGTTCCTCACGCCGTTCACCCTCATCCTGCTCGCACTCGCCGCAATCTCGCTGTACACCAACGTCTACCTCGCCGCACCCGGAGAGGCCGACCCCTCCACCGCCATCATCATCGGCGTCATGGTCCTCATCTCCGGAGGCATCTCGTTTTGGCAGGACACCCGCGGAGCCGCCGCGGCTGATGCCCTGAAGGGCCTCGTCTCCATCACCTGCCGCTGCGTGCGTGAGGACACCGGAGCTGCAGAGATCCCGCTGGCGGACGTGGTCCCCGGCGACCTGATCGAGCTCGCCGCGGGCGACATCATCCCCGCCGACCTGCGCATCGTCTCGGCCAAGAACCTGTTCCTCACCCAGGCCGCCCTCACCGGCGAATCCGACCCCGTCGAGAAGACCCCCGCCGCCATCGAGGACCCCGTTGGACGGGCGCTGCTCATCGACGATTGCGAGAACTTCGCCTTCGCGGGCACCACCGTGCAGAGCGGTTCGGGCACGGGCGTCGTCGTGACCACCGGTGCGCGCACCTACCTGGGCGGCATCGCAAGCGCGCTCGACTCCCGCCCGACCTCCACGAGCTTCGACGCCGGCGTGGCGTCGGTCTCCCGCGTGCTCGTGGGGTTCATGCTCGTCATGTGCCCCATCGTGTTCGTTCTGTGCGGCCTCACCAAGGGCGATTGGCTCGACGCGCTGCTGTTCTCCATCTCCGTCGCCGTGGGCATCACACCGCAGATGCTTCCGGTCATCGTGACGACCTGCCTCGCGCGCGGCGCAGAGGCCATGCGCGCGAAGGACGTCGTGGTCAAGGAGATCTCCTCCATCCAGAACCTGGGCGCCATGGACGTGCTGTGCTGCGATAAGACCGGGACCCTCACGCGCGACAAGATCGTGCTCGAGCGCCATCTCGACGTGCTGGGCGCGCCCAGCGACCGCGTGCTCCGTCACGCATATCTCAACAGCGTCTTCCAGACCGGCCTGCGCAATCTCATGGACGAGGCCATCATCGAGCGCGCCGAGCGCCTTGCCGCCGGCGGCCGCAGCATGGACGCCCGAGCGGGCGAGGGCGGCGTGCGGACCTCCCCCGAGGCCGCAACGATCGCCGGTGCGCGCGACCATTGGCGCCTGGTGGACGAGATTCCCTTCGACTTCGACCGTCGCCGCATGAGCGTGGTGGTCGAAGACGCCGCTGGCAAGCGCCAGCTCATCACCAAGGGAGCCGTCGAGGAGATGATCGACGTATGCAGCACGGTCGAGGTCGGGACCGAGGTCCTGCCGCTCACCGATGAGCAGGCCGATCAGATTCTCGACCGCATCCGCGGCCTCAACGAGCGCGGCATGCGCGTGGTCGGCGTGGCCCAGCGAAACGACGTGCCGGCCCGCGACCTCACCGCCGACGACGAGCATGACATGACGCTCATCGGTTATCTCGCCTTCCTCGATCCGCCCAAGGCAAGCGCCAAGGCGGCCGTGAAGGAGCTCGGCGATTTGGGTGTGGCAGTGAAGGTGCTCACCGGCGACAACGCCGCCGTTGCCGCGACCGTCTGCGAGCAGGTCGGCATCGACGCCCGCAATATGCTCACCGGAGCCGACGTCGACCTGCTCAGCGACGACGAGCTCGCCGAGCGCGCCGAGCGCACGGGGCTCTTCGCCAAACTCTCCCCGCTGCAGAAGGCCCGCATCGTCGAAGTCCTGCGCACGCACGGCAAGCACACCGTGGGCTTCATGGGCGACGGCATCAACGACGCAGCCGCCATGCGCGCCAGCGACTGCGGCATCTCCGTCGACACCGCCGTCGACGTCGCCAAGGAGAGCGCCGACATCATCTTGCTCAAGAAGGATCTCACCGTACTCGCCCACGGCATCGTCGAGGGGCGCCGCACCTACGGCAACACCATCAAGTACATCAAGACCACCGCGAGCTCCAACTTCGGCAATGTGCTCTCCGTGCTCGTCGCCGCCGCGTTCCTGCCGTTTTTGCCCATGAGCGCGCTGCAGCTGCTCCTGCTCGGCATGGCTTACACGGTAAGCTGCGCCGCCCTGCCCTGGGACCGCGTCGACGAGTCGTTCCTCGCCCGCCCGCGCACCTGGGACGCACGCGGTATCGTGAGCTTCATGCTCAAGATCGGCCCCGTAAGCTCCATCTTCGACATCCTGACCTTCGCGGCGATGTTCTGGGTCGTGTGCCCGCTCGTGGTGGGCGCACCCTGGGATGCCCTCACCGATCCCGCTCAGCGCGCCCTATTCGCGCTCGTCTTCCAGACCGGCTGGTTCGTCGAGTCCATGTGGACGCAGACCCTCGTGATCCACCTGCTGCGCACCGAGCGCCTGCCCTTTGTGCAGAGCAAGCCCGCCGCATCCCTCACCGCCCTCACGGTTCTGGGCGTGGGCCTGGTGACCGCCATGCCCTACGTTCCGGGCGTGAACGCGGCTCTCGACCTGGTGCCGCTGCCGGGTGCGTTCTTCGGAGTCCTCGCCGCGATGATGATCGGCTACCTGCTGCTCACGAGCATCGCCAAAGCGCTCTACGTCCGCGCCCACGGCGAGCTGCTGTAGGAAGACTCCCTTGCGGAAACGCTCAGAAACCGCGCATTCGCGCCAAACGTGGACCGCACCCCGTCCTGATACCATGCTGCCCAGACAATTTCCCGAAAGGACCCACATATGCAGGCAGTCATCTTCGACATGGACGGCACCCTTATCGACACGGAGCGCGTGAGCCAAGCCGCATGGCGGCGAGCCGCGCAGGATTTCCGTATCGAAATCCCCGAGCATATCTTGCACGCGTTCGTGGGATGCAGCATCCCCAACGCCATGAATATGATCGACGACGAATTCGGCGATCCCGCATTCACCGAGCGCCTCTTCAATCGCCGCCACGAGATCTTCGACGCAACCTGGGAAGACGAGCTCGAACTCAAGCCCGGGGCCGCCGAGGCGGTCGCCGCGGTGCGCGAGCGAGGGCTCGCCGCGGCGCTCGCCACCTCGAGCGTGCGCGACCGAGCCATCACGAGCATGGAGCGCCTCGGTCTCATGGAGTTGTTCGACGCCGCCGTCTTCGACGAGGACATCGAGCATCACAAACCCGCCCCCGACGTTTACCTCGTCGCCGCCGACCACCTGGACATCGAGCCCGCGCGGTGCGTCGCCGTGGAGGACTCCTTCAATGGCGTGCGATCGGGCGCCGCCGCCGGCATGCGCACGATCATGGTCCCCGACTACAACGAGCCCACGCCCGAGATACGCGCCCTGTGCGCAGAAGTGCTGACCACCCTCCACGAACTCCCGGCGGCGCTCGATCGTCTCAAGACGCCCAACGTCTAGAACCGCGCTCGAGGCGAAAACGGCCGACATCCCGCCCGCGCCGCGCGTGGTTCTGGTTTATAGATTGGCGCATGCCGCACGACCGCGACCAATGGCGAGCATGGCGTATGCTTGGACGTGATCAACCACTATGAAAGCGAGCAGCATGCCCAAGCATCCGCCCAAGAATCACGCAGCCCCGAAGGGCCCCAAACCCAAGCACACCTCCACCCCCACCCACTGCCCGGGAACCAAAGGGCGCCCCGGCCGCGAGGCCTTCCTTCCCGTCTCGCGTGCCGATATGGAGGCGCGGGGCTGGGACCAGTGCGATTTCGTCTACGTCTGCGGCGACGCCTATGTGGACCACCCGAGCTTCGGCATGGCGATCATCTCCCGCGTGCTCGAGCACGCGGGCTACCGCGTAGGCATCATCTGCCAGCCCGACTGGACCGATCCGGCGAGCATCTCCGCGCTCGGCGAGCCGCGCCTGGGCTTTCTCATCTCGGCCGGCAACATGGACTCGATGGTGAACCACTACACCGTCAACAAGAAGCCGCGCCATGAGGACGCCTACACCCCCGGCGGACGCGCGGGCGCACGTCCCAACCGCGCCGTCACGGTCTACGGCAACCTCATCCGCCGCACCTTCAAGGACAAGCCCATCATCATCGGCGGCATCGAGGCGAGCCTGCGCCGCCTCGCGCACTACGACTACTGGCAGGACAAGCTCAAGCGCTCCGTCCTGCTCGATTCCGGCGCCGACATCCTGCTCTACGGCATGGGCGAGCACTCGATCGTCGAGGTGGCAGACGCGCTCGACGGCGGGTTGCCCGTGGATCAGATCACCTTCGTGAACGGATCGGTCTACCGCACAAGCGGCGCGGGGGCGCTGGACAACGTCTTCGACTACGAGCTGCTCCCCTCCTGGGACGTGCTCGAGAAAGATCGCCTCGCCTACGCGCGCTCCTTCAACATCCAACAACAGAACATGGACCCCATCACGGGCGGACGCCTGGTGGAGCCCTATCCCAACGGCGTCTATGTGGTGCAGAACCCACCCTCGGCGCCCCTCACCGAACGTGAGATGGACGAAGTAGCCGAGCTGCCCTACGCGCGCCACTGGCACCCCGACTACGACGTGGCCGGAGGCATTCCGGCCTTCGACGAGATCCGCTTCTCCATCTCCAGCAACCGCGGGTGCTTTGGCGAGTGTTCCTTCTGCGCGCTCGCCTTCCATCAGGGCCGCATGGTGCAGGTGCGCAGCCGCGAGAGCATCATGCGCGAGGCCGAGGAGCTCACGCACGACCCCGAGTTCAAGGGATATATCAACGACGTGGGCGGCCCCACGGCGAACTTCTTCAAGCCGGCGTGCAAAAAGCAGCTCACCCACGGCGTGTGCAAGAACCGCCGCTGCCTGTGGCCGGACGTCTGCCGCAACATGGACACCAATGAGGACGCCTACGCCGACCTGCTGCGCGACCTGCGCCAGATTCCCGGCGTGAAGAAGGTCTTCGTGCGCAGCGGCATCCGCTTCGACTACACCATGGCCGATGCGAGCGACAAGTTCCTGGTCGAACTTCTACAGCACCATGTGAGCGGGCAGCTGCGTCTGGCGCCCGAGCACGTGAGCGACGCAGTACTCTCGGTGATGGGCAAGCCGCGCCGCGAGGTCTACGACGCGTTCGTCGAGCGCTTCGAGCGCCTCTCCGCGGAGTACGGTCTCAAGCAATACGTGGTGCCCTACCTCATCTCGAGCCATCCGGGTTCGACCATGAAAGAGGCCGTGGAGCTGGCGGAGGCCGTGCGCGACATGGGCTACATGCCCGAGCAGGTGCAGGATTTCTATCCCACGCCCTCGACCATGAGCACCTGCATGTTCTACACGGGCGTGGACCCGCGCACCATGGAGCCGGTCTACATCCCGCGCGACCCACACGAGAAGGCCATGCAGCGCGCGCTCATCCAGTACCGCAAGCCCGAGAACTACAAGCTGGTGAAGGAGGCGCTGCGGAAAGCTGGCCGCGAGGATCTGATCGGCTACGGGGCGAAGTGCCTGATCAAGCCGGTGCCGCCCAAGCCAGGCGCGAGCGGCGGAAAAAAGCCCACGGGGAGCGGCAAGCCAAGCAAAGGCAAGCCGAGAAACTCAAGCCGCGGCACAACGCCCAAAGCTGGCCAACGCGGCGCGACGCCCCTCTGCGGCAAGCCCGCCGTCAAGGGAAAGCCCTTCGGCGCGCCCAAATTCGGGGGCGCACCCAACAAAGCCGCCAACGCCCACGCCCGAAATCGCGCAGCCCAGGGGCGCCAGGGCGCGAACCGGCACTAGGCCGGCCCTGCAACGACATCGGGCGCCGCCGCGAAGCATCCCGCGACGGCGCCCGAACTTCGGCTCGAGCTGTATGGCCAGGCAATTAAACGTTCTACTCGCCGTCCTCACGCTTGTCGCGCAGCGCACGTTCGGCACCCTTGCGCGCGCCGAAGTACGCGGCGATACATACCAGCGCGACCGGGACGATGAATTGCAGGATTATCGCCGGCAACACAACCGTCAATTCCGGAGCTAGGTTCGTCATCGCACTCTCCTCTCGTCAGGGTAATCCTTAGAAAGCTTATACCCGGTAAGAGTTTGCTTTCGGCAATTCTGATTTAATATTTTATATTGTTTGATTATTCTATTTTGTTGCTTTTTAAGTAATAATCGCCTAAGAAGGGTTGCAACCCCTGTTTATCCAGCTACACAACTAGCTACACAACTAGCCATGTTGGAAGGAGAGCGCCATGAGCATCAAGACAAAACGGTCTGCTGGTAGTATTGATCTAACTCGACGCGGAGCAATCGCCCTTGCGGCGGCAGGAATCTTAGCAATCACCTGCCCAGACAATGTGTACGCAGTCACTGTTCAGAATGCGGCCCCTAATTCGAGCTGGAATTCAGGCAAAACCGCTCAGGAGCTGTGGGATGCAGCGGTCCTGGAAGCAACTGCGGCGGACGAGCCCATTATCGAAGGAAAAACCTGCCGTCAAACTGAAATCATCCCCTATTCCAGCGTCTCCGCGCGAGCGACAGCAAATATCTCAGTCATGGGGCAACCGGATGTTGTCTCTGCAATCGCAGTCTACGATACCAGCACAGATGCGCTTGGAAACAAGATAGTCACAACCCTTCATGACACCTGGCTTACGTTGACGGCTGGAAGCGTCATCAATTCAACCTATTCTTATACGCGAATCGATGGAGGCAGGACGCTCGCCATTAACTACACTGCATCTTTCAAAAGCTACCTCGGCTTCACGCAGAGCTATACGCTGTATGCGGAGTTTTATTACAACGGGAAAGGCAACTTGCGGGTCTCGTAACGAGCGTTTTGCAAAGGCGGGTCTTCGGACTCGCCTTTATGCCAACCCGATTTTCGGAGTCATCATGGCCCCGCTTACCATTTTTGAACGCAACGGCAGTTAGGAAAAGCTGCTTGGAAACTCTGGGGCATAACGAACGCCCGTTTAACCAGATTGCCCATCAGGCAACTCCCCAAACGCCGCAATATACTCCTCATCATCCATCCAGTCGATGATGTCGCCGGGCTTGCAATGCAACGCCTCGCACATTGCTTCAAGCGTAGAAAAACGGATGCCTTTGAGGCGACCGGTCTTGATGCGGGAAATGTTGACGGGGGAAATGCCGACCTTTTCGGCAAGCTCAAGGGAGGACATTTTCCGATCTGCCATAACGCGGTCGAGTCGCATGACGATAGGCATTCGACTGTCCTCCCCTTGAACGCTTTCCAATGGATATCACAGGATGTTATCGGAATCTTCTTGCAGTTTCCTGCCGTACTCAAAAACACCAGCCAGCGCGAAGAACATGATCGTCACGGCAAGCAACGTGAGGTTCAGGCTGGGGCCGATTGACATAGCGCCGATTCCGCCTTCGAGCAAAGCGGGAACTTCAATAGAAGGAGCAAGCAAATCTAGTACAACGCGAGCGGCAAAGCAGACCGCAATCGTCAGCATTCTCCGGCTCTGCTTCTTAGAGAAGAACTCCTTGGAAGCGGTTACAGCATGAACCATCCTCACGAAGGCCAAAGGCGGAATGAGCGCAAGCAAGGCAGTAAAAAGCTGAGTGAGCATAAAAACAAAAATGTGATTGCCTTTTCCCACATTCAACAAAGCGGCAATACCCGTGATCATGTTGAAGGCAAAAAAGAACGCGATTACAATTAAAACCAAGCACAGTAACCCGAGCAAAAACGGCATCCTATCCTTAGAAAACTTGCTCATTTTGCCTCCCTCAACTCCCTAGTACCCCACATGGATACCAAAAATATCTTTGCAAACGAACAAGGTGGCACCCTGCCTCTCAATAGCGAACAACATATTATCCCCTCCTATCCTTGAATTTGACTTACGAACGCCTCAACCGTCTGCTCGATCGCATGAGCATAGTACGCACAATACGGATCACGCCTCGTCATGCAGCCGTGCTCATCATATGCCCTCGCTCTACATCCACCTCCACAGAAGTATCGGTTTTCGCATGATGAGCAGCCCTCAATTTCCTCCACCGAGGGCAAGGTGAACCGAGAAAGATTGTCCGCAATCGTAGAGGCGTTATCGGTAAACGCATCACCCAATGCGAACTCGGAGCTGTGAAGCATATGACAGGGATACACCGTTCCGTCCGAGGCAACGCTAACCGAGTTCTTGCCGGCGCCACAGCAGGTGCGGACGGACAACGCCCGCACGGGATTGAAAGCATCGTCAATCGACACGGCATCGCCCTTGTTTGCCACCTCGACCATGGTGTTCGCAAGCTCAGCAAGACAAGAATCGTCGGGCATAAGTTCGCCCAGATCCGCACGGGCACCGCTCAGCAGGCTAAAACCAATCGTGCACCCCAGCCGTTTTGACAATTCGACATAAGCGGGCGCATCCTGAATATTGCGCGCATGCAACGTGGGCAACATGTGCGCGTGAATGCCCGCCTCCTGGATACGTTTAACTGCGTTAACAAGCAGCTCGAACAGTTGGCCCCCTCGTATGTGCGCAGGACTCTCCCTGCTTGCGCCATCGAAGGAAACGGAAATCGCATCCACGCTGCCCGCCAGCTTCGCAAGCGTCTCGTCACTGCAATGCGTCCCATTGGTCAGAATAGTGATATTGGCCATGCCCCGTTCACGCGCGTACCGCGTGATGTCTGGCAGGTCGTTGCGCAAAAACGGCTCCCCACCCGAAATCACCAGGCGCGCAACGCACAAGTTCGCCAGGACATCGACCGCATGCCGAAGGTCACCAAGGCTCGGGTCGTCGGATCGGTTGCGATTGCGATCTGCGGAATAGCACCCCACACATGAGAGGTTGCAGGTATTCGACACGTGCAGGTATGCAGACGCGAGTTGGGAGCACTCGCCCGCCCCCGCTTCTTTCGTAAACCCATGGCTAACAAGGTGGGACACAAGCTCCTCGCACTCGACGGGAACCTCATCCCAAGCGACCTCGCGCTCCATCATGACGTCGCACAGCCCCGCACCTTCCGGCGTAAGGCCCACAAGAGCACCTGAGACCGTATTGCCGACCACGGGGATGCCGCTCATATCAAAGCGAACGATATGGGAAGCAAGTCGCATAAGCATCCATTCTCTTAGGTGGTGCTCCATCATTAATATAGGGAGATATATCAGATATGCAAGAGTTTATCGGTAAGAGAAATGTTGCTCATCTCATCTCATAACTGGCGGCCGATTCATCGAGCCAGCAACTTCAACGCAACGCCTCCCAAAAACCAGCATCTAATCCTGAACCATTGCGTGCGCCCCATAGCACATCGAGAACATTTCTGATGTATCGCCGCTCGACGGCATCTCAACAATCCCACCATCTCTGAAAAAGAGAACTGAGCTACAAAGCTCATCAATTGTTCCAAGTAAATGAGAGGAAATGAGGACCCCCGCGCCCCCTTGAGCCATCCGCTCGATAATTCCTATCGCATTCGCAGCGTGTATTGGATCGAGTGCGTTAGTTGGCTCGTCCAAAAGAAGATACTTTGGGCAGATATAGGAGGCAATCGCAAGAGCAGTTTGCTGCTTCATTCCCGATGATAGGTCACGGATCTTCTTGTGTACAAATTCTTCAATTCCCCATTGGAAAACACACGCTTCGATGGACTCTCTGACACCCCACATGCTTCGAGCCATTTTCAAATGATCCATCACGCTCAGGTGCTCATACAGGTGCGATGCGTCACCGGGGACATAGAGCACGTCCGCACGGGAAAACGAGTCTCGATACGCCCTCCCATCGACCTCAATACTACCGCTCCTCAAATTAGTAAAGTCTCCAGAGGCAACACGCATCAGAGTCGACTTTCCATAACCGTTAGGAGCCACAATCCCCTTAATTACGCCAAGCTCAATAGAAAATGCGATGTTCTGAACTAGGAGATTGGCATGGTAGCCAACCGAACAATCTAAGAGCCTAAGCATTTTTGCCCCTCCTCAATACAGAGCCAATGGCGTGCTTGGCAATCGATGTAGCGCAGCCGACGCAAACGACCGTCACAATCGAAACGGCTACAACACACACTCCCAGCCCATAGGAAGCACCGGGTATCGACAGAACGTCCACCGATGGAAAGGCACTAGGATAGCCCGCAATCGAACCAAACGATAGGTACGTCGTTGGCAAATAAGGCAACATCGATTGGGCGGCTTCGCTTTCAGAGCTAATCCCAATATATCCTGCAATTGTCGGAACGAGACACATGGCAACGGCAACTGCGGATGAAATGAGGGGATTATGTAAAAGTGCGTCAATCGCAAACGTCAGAGACACAATAAGGCCAATAGTCAAGAGGAGCAAAGCGGCCTGTCTCAGCAATGTTTCGATAAGCGTGAACTCCATCACCAACCCGTTTTGAATATACACAACAGGATATGCGCAGTCACCAAACCCATTTGCGATCACGGTGACAACGAACCCGGGGAGCATAGCAAGCGCCACGGATACAAGTCCTAAAATGTATGCTGCAAGTGAGCCGACAATAGCCTTCGTCATCGTGGACGAAGGGGACATGCCCATCAGCCTCTCTCTTTTGCAGCACGCTGAGATGCAAAAACAGGAAACCACCGTAGGAAGCAGCCAAAAAAGGGACGAATTGCGCGCAAACACAAAGGAGAGGTAATTGAGTCCTGGCATCTCACTGCTACTCGAATATTCTTCTGGGGCATCTAACTGTGCAAGAGAAGCATAGAGCTTTGCTTTCGCTTCAAAAGAGAATCCCTCTCCACCCACCAAGTTACCAGACTCGTGGGCCTTCAGCTGAGCCGCAGCATAATCAGAGAGTGCTACAAACCTATCTCTCGATGTTTCCGCCTTGACAATGCGACCGAGCGCCGCGTCTTCTTCTTTAAACAGCTCTAGCTCGAACTCAGAGGCACCATAATAGCCTCCGTTCATCAATCTCTCATGAGAAGTCTCGTATAGCTCGGAATAATATGCCACGTCTTCTGAGGCATACGAAGGCATCGCTGTTGGGCCCAATGCTGGGGCCAACGAAAAAGCGCCCACAATCAGAACACAGGCCATCCAAGCAGGATGTCTTGTCACCGCAACAATAATGCTACGAAAAAGCGAACAGGTACGCATCGGTCGCCCCTTTTCAAACGGGCCCGTCTTTACAGGCGGGCCCGAACAACCTTACAAATTAGGCAAGAGTAACATGACGCCCTTTCACCACGTATGATAGAGGCAGTGGCGATAGTATACAGTCCCCGAGCCGCAAGAGCAGTTCTTCGCCTTCCACTTGTCGATCACTTCAAAACCATCGTATGCATAGCCATGTTGGAAAGTCAGCAACTTATATGACTTGTTGTAATCCATGTTGTGGCCAGAAATGTGAGCTGGACATTCATAGTGATAGTAATAGTCCAATACATCGCTGTTCATCGCGCGGGTAAGCGAGGGTTGATCGGCAGTTGCAGGCACGGGACTTGCCGCGAGCACGGGAGCAGCAACAGCAGCTGCAGCACACAAAGCAATCGCAAGTTTTCCAAATCGACGCATCATAGTTGCCTCCTTAGTGCGGAAACATATTAGTGGACGTCCAAGCTAGATTATATATAGATTATATAGTAAAATATCTTATATTATTTATATTAGATAGACGGTTATTTCTGTCCGGTGAATGGCAGAATTACAAATTTCAGCATTCTTATGCGCACCAGACAGCAAACAATGACTTGCACGTTCCTAGCAGATGCAGGAGCAAATGGAAACGCTGCCGATTGTCACGCCACGCCGAGCCGGCATCTACGTACGCCGCTCACGTGAACATCAGGGCCTTACGCGTGCCCAGCTCGCGAAGGCGGCTGGCGTGTCCGAGCGCCTGCTCGCCTCACTCGAGCTCGGCGATGCCACCGGCATCCGTCTTGACAAGCTCCTCGCCATCTTCGGTGTGCTCGGCATCGGGCTCGCCGCTCAGGGCGAGAGCATTGGGGAAGCGCAGGCCTGCAACGGCCCCCGGGCCCTATCGACTCCTCATCCAAAAACAGCGGCCAACAGCTTTGCGCACACGACGCCTGGCAAACAGGAAAGGCGTGCACCGACGCAAAGCTCAAGCAGCGGGAACATGCCCGACCCCTCCATCGCCCACCAGGATCACCTTGCAGAAATCGCGCACGGTCAAGACGTAAAGCTAGCCACGACGGGCACGTCTCCTTCCATCGAGATTACGAGGTAGACCATGGCGGCAACTTCCCTCAAGGCAATCGTGGGCGGAGCGGTCGCAGGAACGCTCGCGCAGGATGAGTCGGGACTCATGGCTTTCATTACGACGAGAGCCATCAAGGCGCGCCCCTCTCACTCTCCATGCCCATCTCAAATCGCATCTAATCGCAACATGTCCTCTTACCCTATCTATTCGGACTACTCCCCGATAGCGAGACTTAACGGTGCGCAATCGCTCTCGAATTCGAAGTCCGTCCCAACAATCCGATTGCTCTGCTCACTCATATCGGTCGCGACTGTCCAGGCGGTGTTCAGTTTTGCAAGGAAGATGACCTCGGAGCTGTACTCAACCAGACTGGAAACTACAACCCGCTGAGCGAGTATGAAATCGCCCAACGGCTTTCCTCCGTCCGCCAAGACGAAACCGCTTCCTGGATGGGAAGCGAGGAGAGCTGGCCACTCGGTGGAAACCAAGGCAAATTCGCGCTTGGCCTGCACAATGGGTCATGGCGCGAATGTATTGGCGCCGCCGCGACAGCACACATTTTCAAAAATGGGGTCGTGGGATTCAAATTCCAGGCGCTTAATGAGTACATATGCATGAAGGCGGCAGCGCGATTGGGAATAAACGCGGCTGATGTTGAATATCGCTTCTTTGAGGATAATCCCGCTCTCATCGTGTCCCGCTACGATCGCGTCCTCGATGCGTCGGGGAATATTGCGCGACTTCATCAGGAGGACTTCTGCCAAGCGCTCGGCGTCATGCCGAATCAGAAGTACACGGCCGACGGCGGTCCCACCACCCGTGATGCGCTCAGACTGCTTTGCTCGACAAAGAACGCCCATCTCAATTTGCTGCTCTTTACGCAAATGATTTTCTTCAACTGCCTCATTGGCGCCCCCGACGCGCATGCAAAAAACTACTCGCTCATACTCGGAAACGGTCGAAACGCCGCACTCGCCCCCATGTACGACGTCGCATCCGGGCTGGCCTATGAGAACCTGCGCCGAAAGGGGCGTCTGGCCATGGCGATCGGCGGGGAGAACCGGTTCGGTCGCGTGGGGTCGGACGCCATCCACCGCTACATGGGCGGCAACGACCCCGCACTTGCCGCGATGCTCGAAAAAGCGGGACTCGCAGAGGATTCCTGCACGGCAATCATGGCCGATCTTGCCCAGGAGATCCCTGTGAGCATGGCGGAGGTGTTTGACGAAGCCGAAACAAACGGCATCCCGGGCGCCGCCGAACTGCGGGAACGCATGCTCAGCGCCGTGTGCGAGAACTGCGCCAAGACACTCGCGCTTCTATAGCAGGCGGCCCCCTTTCGCAGAGTCGGTGCTGCCGGTAGAAGCCCGTGCGGGAACATCGTCGGCTGGCAGAGCGTCACTCAGAATCGCATCGCCATCCGCCAGGGCCCCGTCCTCCTCATCATTCTCGGCCACCGCGACCTCGGGCAGGGCGTCCGAGACGTGCCAGGCGCGCTCGAACATGGCGATGCCTCCGGCGAGCAAGCCCCCAAAGACGGCGAACACGATGGGCGTGGGCAGCGCGTTGACCATGGGCGCCAACGGCGCGACGAGATAGGACGATGCGTTGAGGGCGAAGTGCAACAGCATGGCGTACCCGAGCTTGCCCGTGCGCCAAAATACCCAGCCCAGGACGGCCCCGAGCACGAAGGCGTAACTCCCCTGGATGAGATTCATGTGCAGCACGCCGAACGCGAGCGCCTGCAGCGTGTTGGCGATCCAAAACGCCCGTGCTGAGACGGCACGGTAGCGTGCGCCGTCGGTCGCATTCCAGCCGGGGCTCATCGCGCGCATGGCGCACTCGAGCATGACGCCGCGGCACACGATCTCCTCGTTGATGGGCGCGAGCACCGCAATCGACAGCGCAGAGACGATGGCAAAGACCCCGACGCTCGTATCCTCCATGAGCTCGGCGTACTCTGCCATGGCCTCAGGGAACAGCATCTCGACGAACCCCAAAAGGCAACCCACGAGGAACTGCGCGGAAACGCCGACGAGCAGAAGAATCGCGAGCGACTTGACCACCGATACGCCCTCGGGCGCCGCCTGATCGCGGCGGGCGATAAACGAGCCCGGCCGCATGCGACGCCACATAGGCAGGAATACTGCGATGATGGCCAGCTGCGCCACGACGGAAAGGGCCAAAGCCATATTCGAGAACGCCGGGGACTCGACGAACAACTCGTAATCACCCGTCGAGAGCGCCGCCGCGACGCCGACCACAACGCTACCGAGGCCCATCGTCACGACCTGGATCAGCATGTACGCGCCGAAAACCCCCACCATCGCGAGCAACCATTTGCATGTGCCCCACACGCGGGAGCCGGTCGTCGTGTTGCCCATGGGGACCTCCTTATCCATCGTCCTCATGCGGCTGGCGAGTTACGCGCGCGTGCGCTCGATCTCGACGGAGACCGAGCTCAGCGGCAACCCCACGGGCGCCCAGGGCTTCTCGAGCTTGACGCGCACGCCGTACGCACTCGGATAGCGCCCGAGCAGCATCTCGGCCACACCCTCGGCGGCCGCCTCGATGAGCTTGAACGTATGCGCGCGCATAAACTCGTCGATGGCATGAGCCGCCTCGCCGTAATGAATCGAGGCTGACAAGTCGTCGGTCTCGCCGGCTCGGCGCGTATCGGTGTAGAACGTCACACTCACCACGAACTTCTGGCCGAGCGCATTCTCCTCCGGGAACACGCCGTGATTGGCAAACACCTCAAGGCCCTCAATCGAAATGCGGTCGAGGGCCCGAAGGTGCTCGGGTTCCACATGCGCGAGCTGGCGGCGCGTGGCGGGAAGGCCGGCATCGCGGCAAGCAAGCGTGCCGCGATCGTCCACGATGTTCTCGGGCAGATGCTTCGTATCCATGATGTGCTCCTTTGACGATACGCGTCCCCAGCGGGACGCTCGCTTATATATCAATCGACAGATTCTTGCGTTCTTCCGACCAATAGCAGGCGTCACGAGCGGAACAGGCAAAACAGGCGCGCGACCGGCCGTCGGCCTCTTTGATGAGACGCGTGAGGGCATCGGCCGTGGCAGACCCCTCATGCGCATCCCCCTCCCGTCCCGCAAGGGGCCCGCGATGACCCCCCACCGCGTACAAGATCGCCGCGCGGTCGGCCCCATCGAAACGCAAGGGCTCGGGCAGAGCGTCCAAGACCTCGGCCGCGATGCGCGTTCCCGCCTCATCATGGGGCTCTCCCGTCTGATACTGGGCGGCACGCCCGATATCGTGCAGCAGCGCCGCGGCATAGACCACATCCCGATGCAGGCCGCAGCCCCTCTCGAGATTGAGGATCCAGGCGATGCGGGCGACATCGAGCAGATGGGGCAACCCATGACGGCAAAAAACCCGATCGGCCTCCGCGGCTTCGATCCCCGCCAGACAGCGGGTGAACAGCTCACCCTCAGCGATCGCGGCTATGCGTTCCATGTTCGCCTCCAAACGTCGACACTCGTTTCCATGTTGTACCCAATACGGCGTGCGCGGCACGGCCGAGACGGCAAAACGGCGCGAACACAACGCAAGGTGTTTTGCCAGTGCTAAAACGAAACACCACCGCCCCGGCCAATTCCTACCAGTCACCGAAGATGGCGCTTGCAAGCGCCACAATTCCTACAAATCTCGCTAGCATGGGCCTTCGTGAGGTTGTGCGCCGACTCCGATCGAGCGTGCATCGCACGGGAAAGGAAGGGCCATGGGACTACGCTCTTGGATCAAACGCCACACGGGTCATGGGGTACGGAAGCCTTCAGCTGAAGCCCCGATCGCCGTCACCGCGGCGACGGCCGACACCGCCAACGCCGCCGAGCGCGACGGAGACGTCTGGGAACCGCTTCCGGCATTTCTCCCCGTCGACCCGCGCGAGCATGAACACGTGTGCGTCATCGCGTCGGCCATCGCCGCGGGGGATCACCCCAGCAGCAAGTTTCGCGTGAAGCGCGTGCTCGTCGCAAATCCCGAATACCGCACGGTCTCGGTCATCGCCACGGCACTCGCCGCCGGCGCGCTCGAGAAGAGCTCATTTACGGTCAAGAACATCTACAAGATGAAAGAGGAGGGCAGCCATGCTGCGTAAATTCAAGATCTCCGTCGACGGAACCCAGTACTTGGTTGAGATGGAGGAGGTCGGCGCCCCCACCCCGACCCCGGCAGACGCCGCCCCCGCCGCAA
>ENA-ORTH01000439-ORTH01000439.1-human-gut-metagenome-genome-assembly--contig:-NODE-439-length-52116-cov-4.306640_pt1 | contig 52116 bp, 59 predicted proteins | sample MGYA00241914_ERZ509192 | MGnify/ENA primary metagenome ERZ509192 (study PRJEB26280, sample SAMEA2338826) | human gut metagenome | biome: human gut; feature: human-associated habitat; material: faeces...
GACAGTTCTTCAAAGGTGAGCCAACTCTGTCGCTGGATAACCCGGCCTGGATGACCCTAACCAATGCTTCGGTGCAGTATGTATCCGCCGTTCGGCCTGGAAAGACGGAGCCACAGTTGGTCAAGCGGATGCACTATGTCTCCTTTGTGGGAATGTTCCGTTCCGATCTGTTTGAGGGGCTTTGTGTGGGCCATGCACCTAAGAAATGCCCCATCTGCGGTAGATGGTTTCTTACCATTGATGCACGGCATACCAAATACTGCGGTGGTCTGGCCCCCGGCGACCAGCGGGGACGGACTTGCCGACAAATCGGCAATCTGAGAGGCCGGGAGCAGCGGGAGCTTGCAGACGATCACCCCATCAAGGCCATTTATACCCGCCGGATGAACACCATCCTGCAAAGCACCCGCCGTGGAAAGCTGGATGAAGAAACGGCAGCAGCTATGAAAAAGCTGGCAAAAGATAAGATGCTCCGTGCGCTCTCTGATCAGCGCTATGCCAGCACTGTCTATGAGCAGGAAATGACCCAAGATGCACTTTTGAAGGCCGTACAAAAGAAATAAGCAGCAAAATATCAGAAAGGTGGTGAGGGAAAATGGATACAGCGTGGACATGGGAGCTGTCCGGCTACTGTGCCAAATACAGCTTTCTGACGGAACCCAAGGGCTTGACCATGCGGGAAGTGGAACGCATCTTTCAGCTTGACCCCGAACCGCCTGTCCATGAAAATCTGAATGATTATATCATTAAGGCTGTGCAGAGCCGTAATTTGCGCTGGTTTTCCTTTTTCCTGCACCACTATGAAAACCGGCTTAATAGTCGTGTTCGCCGTTTCCTGTTGCGGGAGGGGCTGGATCGCTATGACCCGGAACGCTTTTTGGACTACAAAATGGGCTGTGTACTTGCCATGCTGGATTGTCTCCGGGAGTACAATCCAACACAAGGGGCGGATTTTCTGACCTATGCCCATCATTTTATCGGGAATGCTCTTTTGACCTGTCGGATGCAGGAGGAGGCCGGTTCTTTTGAAAATGTGGATGAGTACAAGGCTGTGCGAGGGATTGCATGGCTCTACAATCAATCCGGTCAGTCTGAACAGGCGGCAATCCAGAAATATGCCCAGAAAAACGGTTGTACCGAGGAAACCGCAGCAAAGTTTTTGGCATTGGCCAAACAAAATCGAAGCCGTGTTCCGTTTTATCAGACCATTCAGGATGAGGACAGCGAAGAAACCGGCGAGGATGTCAGCCGGGATGGTCACTGGGATTATACGGAGATTCTATGGGACGGCATCCAGGCTAAAGCTGTCCGGGAGGCATTTGAAAAGCTGAATTACCGGGAACAGACCCTCTTGGAAAAGAGAAACGCCATCTGTATGACCTGTGGACGGGTCAGTCCCACCAGCACCCGGTTGACCTTTGAAGAACTGGCAGTCCTCTTTGAGGGCAGCACGGCCAGTGGTGCAGAACGGGCCTACCGCAAAGCCGTGGAGCATTTAGCCTGTTTGCTGACAGAAGCCGGAGTGCTTCACATGATTCGCCTGAAACGCAAATCCCAGACCAAACACAAAAAGAAAATCGCCGCCGCTGTCTACCTGTATCAGGTGGACAACGACGGCGAATGGGGTGAGGTTTCGTTTGATTTTGAGACCGAAACAACGGAGATCATCCGGCTGGCGGAATGGGATACGACGGTAAGCAAGAAATTTGCAAAACAAGCAATCCGTCATCTGCAAACTTCTCCAAGGCATAATCTTCCCAAGGATTCTGTAATCATACTTGAAGCATGATATAGCTCCCTGGATGAAAGCAAGATAGTTGAGTTTTGTCTTTGCTGTTATTTGGAGATACTTACTTTTCCTTCGATAATCTCAATTCGTTCTTGTTTTACCAACAGTTCAAAGGCTTCGTTGATTGCAGAAGTAATATTTTGGGTCATTCGGTGGAAATTATACGCACGTGCAGTCTCCGCACAAAGAAGCTCTTTTGTTAGTCCAACGCTCTTGCTCAGAACCCTGTACATCGCTTCCGCCAATTCCTCGGTGGATATATGATTGATTTTTCGGCTATTAACACGAGGAGAGACTTTTGTATATCCAGCAGGGAAAAAGAAGTCTCCTTTGCGAATCAGCTTTTTACCCAGTTGTTGCAGCTGATAATCTACCTCCCTCTTTACTTTAACTGTTGCTTTTGTGTTTCCGAGCAGAGGGGCAAGGTGCTGGCAAATCAAATCATAATGGACAGGGTAAAGCCTGTTCACGATTTCCATAATGCAATCAGCTCCGGACAGATAACCGCTGCTGTTGCGGGAAAGATGTGCAAAAGACACCTGTTGCTCCTCTTCAAAGCCATAAGGATTTTCTATGTCTTCTATAGAGACGGCCTTTTCTTCTAAAGAAACAAAGTCCTCGGCATCGACTTCCACCTTGGAAGACACGGGTTCATCAATTCCATAGTTTTTTAGAGCATCCTCGATGGCTTCAATCAGACGATTTCCTTCCGTAACCGGATCTTTGATCCAATCCGTGGACCAAATGCGGTAAATTTTCCACCCCATATTTTCCAAAACATCTTGCCTCAAACGGTCACGCTCTCGGGCTGTTTTGGCAGAGTGATATGCTGCTCCGTCGCATTCTATACCGAGAACATACTGACCGCTAATTGTGGGATGTTTTACCGCCATATCTATCCGGTATCCAGAGCATCCTACTTGCGTGGCCAGCTTGTAGCCTTTGCGATCAAGGAAGTCATACACCGCTTTTTCAAAAGGTGAATCGTGCTGTACAATATCACTTTCTGTCACTTCACGCTGCAAAGAATCGATTCCATTGATAGCAAAGTCGATGTAAGAGCGCAGAAGTTTCGGTCCTTCAGCGGAAACACGATCAACATCAATGTCGGTGGGCAGAATTGATCCTACCAACTTGACGTTGTATTTCGCACGTGTTATGGCTACATTCAGTCTGCGCTCACCTCCAGATTTGCTGAGGGGGCCAAAATTCATGCGGAACACACCTGCAGCATCTTTGGCATATCCAACACTAAAAATGATGGTATCACGCTCGTCACCCTGAACATTTTCAAGGTTTTTGATGAAGAAAGCGTCTTCCTTTTCTTCGTTGAAGAAACGCTCATACTGCTGATTTCTCAAGCGCATTTCTCGAAGCATTGTTTCAATGGCCTGTTGCTGCACTTCACCAAACGCAATTACCCCCAGTGAACGATTGGGATGCTTTTTGAAGTGCTCAAATACCAACTCAGCAACCCGTTTTGCCTCCGGCACGTTTCCTTTTTTTCCGCCACGATCATAGAAGCCTTCTTTTACATAAAAGTACTCTACACCATTATCTGGAACCCGATCCACATTAGAAGGGAACGTGATCAGATTATTGTGATAAATTTTTGCATTCGAGAAAGCAATCAGATGTTCATGACGGCTGCGGTAATGCCACAAAAGTGTACGTTCCGGCAATAGATTCGCTTCATCCAAGATGGATTCATAAGCAGCACTGTCGTCATCCTCTTCATCGTCCGTATCGTAATCGTCTGTATCCGAAGTGGACGCAGAGAAAAAGCTTGTCGGCGGCAGCTGTTTACTGTCACCAGCAATGACTACTTGTTTGCCACGAGCAATTGCGCCGATTGCGTTTTCCGTACATACCTGGGATGCCTCATCGAATATAACGGTATCGAATTGATAGGTATCTGCTTCCAGAAAAAGGCTAACAGACAGCGGAGACATCATCAGGCAAGGCTTTAGTACCAGCAAAAGATTCGGAATGTGACGGAATAATTTGCGGATGGGCATGATCTTTCTCTGCTTGCCGAGCTCACGTTTGAGTATTCCCACCTCGTCCATGCCGCTTGTGAATTTGTCCAGCAAAGGCAGATCGTTGATTAGTTTGCTCTTGATTCGTGCTTTTGCAATCTCAAACTGCATCCTGTCCAGTTCACAAAATTCACGAATCGTATTTTCCTGATTCAATCGTCTGAAATTCAGGACAGCGGGATACTCCGGCAATACCGCATCCAGCCACAGGCGGAAGAATCGCTTCTGGAAGATAGGGAGAATTTGGTATGGTTTGATTTTTTGTTCTTCGATTTGCTGAACATATTCGAAAAGACCTTCTTTTTCGCAATCTTTCCTGGCATTGACAAAATCAATCCACTCTTCCAGCAAAAACAAACCATTGGCACAGCGTTGAATACGATTTGCCAACACCTGAAGATCCATTTGGGCATACAGCTCTGGCTCTCCAAATAGACTGAGGAACCATTGAAAGTCCTTGTCTGTTTCTCGGAGTGCATTGGCTATCGTTTCTTGATATGTACCGCATTTCTTTATGATTTCGCCGCCAGAACAAATGCACTTGACAAACTCGTCATTGGGCTGATATTTGTCAATTTCTTTTTTGAATTCGATAGTCCAGTCAAGGGCATCTCGTATGTCTTGCCAGGATGTGGCCATGCCTTCGTAAAAGAAACCGTACTGCTCACGGAGATCAGCTTCCTGCAGATTCAACTCCTGCATCATGGCATCCATATCGACAAGAATGGATTGCGCCTGGATAAATGCGGTGTATGTTGTTAAAAGTGCATCTACCAGCTTAAAATCTGTGTTTTCATATTCAAATACGGCATCAAATACGAATATGAAGTGGGGGCATACAACATTACACTTTTCTCTTTCGGCGTCTAACTGTCTCAACGCAAGCAACACCTTTATTACAGCGTGTTCGGAAAGCTCTTCGGTGTCATTTTTGTAGTATGGTTGGAATACAGTTACCTCGTTTCGGATTTTCTGGCGAAAATCTGCAGTTTTTTGCAGTGCAAGCAGCACGAGTTCCCAGGAAGTATCAATTCCTTTATACCAGACGCCGTATTTTTCTGCCAGTTCGCTGTCTGCCGGATCAAAATCCTGTACAATTTCCATCATATCTGACACAAGGCGAATTGCTTCCAGAAGATTGGCATATGTGTCCAGCACCATGCTGATGTTTTGAAAATCGGTATCTTCATATTGGAAGCTATCCCCAAATGCCTCCATCAAATTCTTGCATTCACATCCCATGTCCTTTCGGGTTTGCCCAATATCCTGTAATGTTGTCAATGCAGCAATGATGGTTTTGTCATCGATTTTCTGGGAAACGTTTCTGTACAAAAGTTTCATTTGTCGCTGATCTGCATAGTAGCTGCCCCTCACATATTTCAAAATAGAGGTATACTGCAACTTATATCGAACCAGCATTTCCTGATAATTGACACCCAAAACTTCCTTTTCAAAATTCTGAAGCAAGTCAGATTGCATGGAATGAATTTTGTCCGCTTTCTGCTGTGCGCCTAAGAGTTCCTTTCTGCAAGCTTCAATCAGCTTTCCTGTGTCAATCGCCGACATTGCACTGTTCCCGGCAATAATTGCGTGCAATTTTTGCAGCTCTGCTTCCAGTGCTTCAAAAGTAACCAGCTGATCAGCATTTGACGTCAACTGTTCCTCAGTAGCGGAAATTACATCATACAGCTTCTTGAGCTCTGCCGCTTTCTGCTGGAAGGTTTCCTTTCTTTGTTCATATGTTTGAGCATCACTGCTTAACTGGATTAGGTTTTCTGCTTGAATCCATTGCTCAGGGAGCAGATCATCTGGTCGGGAAACAACGCTGATACCTGGATAATAATTTTCTTGGAGAGCGTTTGTCAGAGAGCTATAGGCTTCATGGTAACGAGACAAAACAACCTTATAATCAATATCAAAGATGCCCTCGGCAAAGTCTTGAGAAATTTGTCCTTTTATTGCATTGATTGTCCGTGCTTGTCCTTCAGCTATTTGGCGTTCATTTTGAATGAGCGCCAAATCTTCAGCCTGCTGCTGCATCCGTAAAAGTTCCGGAACACCCTCTGCACATTTGGAAAGCATCTCTTTGGCACCGCAGATTTTTTCCACACTGTCCAAATCGGCAAAAGTGTGAGGTTCCAGTTCGCAGATTCCCTGTCCATTGATTACTGCATACTGGGATTGCAGTTCAGTAAGTTTTCTGGCAAAGCCCGATGTTTTTTCTTCATATACCGAAATTCCGTTAAATAACGATATAACATTAGGTTCTGATATCCAACTATAAGGAATGCCGGGAGATTTTTTGGCAACTGCCAGCAAATCTATTCCTTTTTTCAGATTTTCATAAGAATGCTCAAAAGTCAAATATACTGAGGAAAAAATATCGTTTGCTTGAGAAGCGCACCTGCTAAGACTGCTGGCAAGTGCAGGAAATCGTGCGCTCACATCATGCCGCAGCTCATTTGTGACAACCGGTACAATCGATCCACGCCAAGGATTACCATTAAAGTCTTCCGACATTTTCCCGATTGTGTTCTTAAAAGCGTTGAGGACATATAAATACCGACGATACTGTTCAGCAGAAGTGCTACGGATATCTGGTATGCTGAATATAACATCTGGGTAATCATCAAGTTCGGCAAGCGTTCCATTGACTTGATAGATTGTCATATTGAGCGGACTAACTGTTTCGAAAATCTGTTCCGCATACTGGTTCAGCTTTTCTTTATCTTGGTACAGCGTCTCCAGTTTCATATATGCTTCATCGCTCAACTGCGCTTTGTTGCGAGCAAGGCTCAGTGCTTTTCGCAACTGCTCAAGTACAGCTTTTTTATTTGCTTTATGACTATGCAGAACCAAACAAAAATCGTCCAATCCGGCTGAGGTCAACCGCTTGTGTACGACATCCAGTGCGGCCATCTTTTCGGATACAAACAGCACCTTTTTCCCATCAGCTAAGCATTCTGCAATAATATTGGTGATTGTCTGACTTTTACCTGTTCCGGGAGGTCCCTGCAAAACAAAACTAACACCTTTTTTTGCACACAGAATTGCCTCTTGCTGGCTGGAATCTGCGTCCACTACCTGAAACACATCAACGGGCTTTAGCTTTTTGTCAAAGTCATAGTCATTGAGCTCTTCCGGGATGTGTTGTGCTGCAGAAGTATCTCCTGCGATTGTACGCACGATAGGATTGGAAACAACATTTTCCTTGTTTCTGGCCAAATCGCTGTACATATTGATTTTCAAGAAAGAGAACAGGCTGAGTCCAACTTCAGGCGTTACCGTCCAGTTGTTGTTTTTTACCGCTTTCTGAACTGCATTCAGATAGTTTTGTAACCCGAGATCTTCATCAAATTCTGGGAAGGTCAATCCGAAATCGTTCTCCATCTTGTACTTTAATGCCGGATTTACCACAATTTCATCATCGGTCATTTGCAACACAAACGGAGAGGAAATGGACTCTACAGTCAGACTGACAGGGACAAGCAAAAGCGGTGATACGATTTGCTCGGTACTATAATCAGCTTCAGTCCATTTCAAAAAGCCAAAGGCCAAGTACAGGATATTTATGCCCTGTTCTTCTATCGCCATTTTCGCTTTATTTCGGAGATTTCTCAGAGTTCGCTGCAACTCTTTTACGTTCTGATTAGTTGTTACATCAGAAGATGTAAGGAAACCGTTGTCAATATCATATTCCACATCCGTTTCTTCTTGGGGTTCACGATAATATGGGAATTCCAATGGATTGTCATTCTCCACAAAACTCTCCCAAAGCTCAAAAATTTCGGGAGTCTTGATAGATAGCGTAGACCGCTTCGTTTCACGATAATTGATAAGACGATTCCGCTTTCCTAAATCAAGTAATTTGTTCTTCCAAATTTCGACTTTTTGATCTATCCCTGCCGGCATCGTAGCCATCCTCCATTTTCTGTTATTCCAGATTTGCTCCCGCCTCTTTGCTGGGGGTTATTTCCATAATATCGCCTATATCGCAGCCAAGCGCCGTGCAAATTTTAACCAAAGATTCGGTGGAAACATTTTCATTTCTGCCTAACTTAGCGATCAATGCCGGACTGACACCAGACTGGCGCTGCAAGTCCTTTTTCTTCATGTCACGATCAATAAGCAACTTCCAAAGCTTTTTATAACTAACTGACATAATTGAGACACCATCCATGTAGAATAAACGCATTCAATATTATAACAGGAAAATTCTGTAACAGCAATATAACTACACGGATATGAAGAAAATTTTCGGAAAATCTAACGGATAACGCATAGGTGTTTGCTATACTGCGGGAACGGCATAATTACAGGTTCTTTTAGATGTAATCCATCGAGAGAGTTTACCTTGTTGTGTTTGATTTACCTGAAATCATTATGTGGTAAGGCTGTTACCTGGATTAACCCCTTGCCCTCTCTCTTCCTTGCATATTCGAGAAGATCTTTTGCATTGCTGGCGGGATGCCACGCATAGGCAATGAGGAAATCGGTATGATCGACCACATACCGATTTGCCCGAACAATGGCAACCTTGCGGGGTACACTTTCCATGCCTGGAGGATAATAAGTGCTGTCAAACCCATCTGGTACAGGAATAGGGCGCTCTGCTGGATGGTAAGGTAACAATAGGGTCAGTTCGACTTCTGGATGGTTTTGTTTTGCGGTTTTTACGGCTTTTGCCGCAAGACCGTCAAAACATCCATAACGACCAACAATAAATTCAGTAACACCGTAGCGGATTATATGCGTCTCAACAGCGGCGTAAAGTGATGGATAAATTTCTTCCGATGCTTCTCTATGTCCAATAAAGAAACAACTCTTCCTGCTCATTGCAATCAACTCTTTATAGTTGTGTATATCGTTAAAATTATACGATTAAAATGATTAAAAGGCAACGATAAACAAAAGTATAATTTACGAAGAACACAAGCAAAGAGGTGATGCAAGTGAAGGATATTCTCTCTGCCATAACCGCATATCGAGAGGATCGAGGCTGGACGGAGTATCAGCTTGCAGAACGCTCTGGTTTGCCTCAATCTACGATCTCCTCATGGTATCGCAAGAATATGGTTTCCACTATTCCGTCGTTGGAAAAAATCTGCATGGCTTTTGGCATCACGCTTTCTCAGCTATTCGCAGACGAAGATTCACCGGTTACTCTGACTGATTCACAAAGGAAGCTGCTGGAACGATGGTCGAGATTGAGTGAAGAGCAACAAGCCGTAGTGTTTGCTTTGATTGACAAAATGTAAAAAAGCCGCCAGAAGCAGCATCGCATGGATGTGCCTCTGGCGGCTTTGCTTATCAATCGAAATCTAACTGTGGAGCCTCCGTTACGGTTCGCAGATATTCTTCCGGATTGCCATTCAAAATCAATTCCGCATAGGACAGCGGATCGTTGTAGATGAGCCAGTCCAGTTCAGACCGCTGGAAACGGCTATTTGCCACCTCATCCTCAACAGCGGTACAGTTAATAGAAATCATGCTGCCGTCAGAATATCTTAGTTCAACGCAGCCGGTATCCATGTTAAATTCACAGGAAAGTAATGTTTTCATAATGCTATCCTCCAATATTGGCTCTGTTAAGAAGAAAAACTCCCGCCTAATTCCTGTTAGGAATCAGACGGGAGTTTCGTATGCACCCGAAAACCGTCAGCTAACAGTTGATAAGTGATTTAGTTCCTTATCACTGTTAAGCCAACCTGTGCTGGCTTTTAGTGTATAAAGAGAAATTACAGGATGCAGTACTGCTCCATGTATTTTTCCATGTTTGCCAGAACCGAAGCGTATTCCGGTTTTTCTTTGAGGTATTCATAGATATCTGCTACGGTAATGATTGCATGAACGTTGATGCCAAACTGTTCTTTTACTTCCATAACAGCGGTCTTACCTGGGTTCTGACCAACTTCGCAGCGGTTTACCGAGATGAACATATCTGGAATGGTTACCTTTGCAGCGTTCTGCAGAATCGGAACGGTTTCACGAACTGCAGTTCCAGCGGTGATAACGTCCTCGATGATGATGATGCGGTCGCCGTCTTTTGGCTGATAGCCAACCAGGTTGCCTCCTTCACCGTGGTCTTTTGCTTCTTTACGGTTAAAGAAGTATGGTTTGTCCACGTTGTATTCTCTTGCAAGAGCGCCTGCTGCAGAAGTTGCAAGCGGAATGCCCTTGTATGCAGGACCAAACATTGCGTCAAAGTTTTCGCCGCAGTGTTCCATGATGCACTGAGCATAGAATTTACCCAGAGTGGAAATCTGAGCGCCGGTTTTGTAGTTTCCGGTGTTTACAAAGTATGGGGAGAGTCTGCCGCTTTTTGTTTTAAACTCGCCAAAACGCAGAACGTCTGCGCTCATCATAAATTCGATGAATTCTTTTTTCGATGCAGAAATCATGATGCAACATCCTTTACATAAATCGTTTTGAGCCGGTAGTTAAAACCGGTTTCTTCTTCTCTAGTTTACCACAGCTTAGGGTAGTCCTCAACTGTTTCTCATAAAAAAACAGGAAAGTTTTTGTGAAAAGATTCTGATTTTTTAAATGAGAAGGAATGAGAAAAACACAGAATTTTGGATGAGTTTTGATGAAATTTTCTAATAATTTATGAAATATCAACAAAAATCATTTAAAATATTCTGAATTATTTTCCTTGACTTAACGTGCTAAAGCGATTATAATAGGGTTCAATATCAGAAAAAGAGACGTTGAAGAGAAGAGTAGGTAAATGAAACCTTTCCAGAGAATCCCGGTAGCTGAGAAGGGATGAGGTAATTTGTTTACTGAAGATGGTCTCGGAGTTGCGCGCTGAGTTGGGATTTCCCATTTAGGTTGCGACGGTTTCGCCCGTTACCGCGATAAGGCATAATCAGATTTTATTCTGCCGTGCCTGATGAGGCTTATTCCGTAAGGAATGGGCAAACTGAGGTGGTACCACGAAGCTGTTATAAGCTCTCGTCCTCGGAAGATTTTCCGGGGATGAGAGCTTTTTTGTTTGTATTAAAAACCTCAACTCGGAGCAAAGCATGAGGTGACAGGAATGATAAGAATTAAAAATCTATCCAAGACATTTGATAAAAGCTGCAACGTGGATGCACTCAAAAATGTGAATCTCTCGATTGAAGCCGGAGATGTCTGTGGAGTGATCGGAATGAGCGGTGCGGGTAAAAGCACATTGCTTCGATGTATTGCCATGCTGGAAACACCAAGCAGCGGCAGCATTGAGATCGATGGCAGGGATATCTTTTCTCTGAAAGGCAAAGAACTTCTTGACCTGAAAAAGAGTCTCGGTGTTGTCTTTCAGGGATACAATCTCCTGATGCAGCGCAGCATCCGCCAAAACATTGCGTTTCCGCTGGAGCTTATCAAAATGCCAAAAGACCAGATTGCAAAACGGGTGGATGAGCTGCTTTGTCTGGTGGGACTTTCGGACAAAGCGGAGGAGTATCCCTCTCAGCTTTCAGGTGGACAGCGCCAGCGAGTTGCAATTGCTAGAGCACTGGCAAGTAATCCAAAGGTTTTGCTGTGTGATGAACCGACCAGTGCGCTCGACCCGCTGACCACCCGCTCAATTCTAAAGCTGCTGCGGGAGATTAACCACACGCTGGGTGTAACCATTGTGATTATCACTCATGAAATCGGCGTGGTCAGAAGTATTTGCAACAAGGTTGCGGTAATCGATGCCGGTGAGATTGCGGAAAGCGGACTGACCAAAGAGGTATTTGCAGCGCCTCAGTCACAGGCTGCAAAACAGCTTTTGGACAATGATTTTTAAAGGGAGGCAGAAAGGTCATGACAGAAAATATTGCGATGCTTTTACAGGGAATGTGGGAAACGTTGTATATGACCATTGCCTCGGTTGTATTTTCTTATCTGCTGGGGTTGCCGTTGGGTGTACTGTTTGTTTCAACTTCTGCACATGGAATTGCTCCCCGCAAAAAACTGCACACCGTTTTGGGCTGGATCATTGATATCGGGCGCTCCATTCCGTTTATTATCCTGATTGTGGAGTTGATTCCGGTGACCAGAGCGATTGTGGGAAAGGTCATCGGACCTACCGCAGCGATTGTTCCGCTGGTCATCGCGGCAACACCGTTTGTGGCACGAATGGTGGAAACCTCACTGGAAGAGGTCGACCACGGAGTTGTGGAAGCTGCCAAAACGATGGGCGCAACCGGAAGGGAAATCATCACCAAAGTATTGCTACCGGAATCGGTTCCTTCCCTGCTTCGGGGAATGTCGATTACAACCATTACGCTGATCGGTTACTCGGCAATGGCAGGCGCGGTGGGAGCCGGCGGTTTGGGCGATATTGCAATCCGCTATGGTATGCACCGCTATGATGTGGCGATGATGAATGTTACTTTGGTTTTAATCATTGTGATCGTTGCAGTCATTCAGTTTGCATTCAATAAAACTGCACGCAGGATTGACAAACGCCTCCGTTAATGGCGAAAAGATTTTAACAGAAACAAAAGATAGACAAGAAAATAAAAAAAAAGTATGATGAAAAGAGGTTTTTATAATGAAATTAAGAAAATTTGTGGTATCTTTCCTGGCTTGTTCGATTGCACTCTCTCTGGCAGTTGGTCTGACTGGCTGCGGTGCTCAAAAACAGGGTCCTGTTAAGGAAGGCTCTATTGTAGTGGGAGCATCACCTTCTCCACATGCACAGATTCTGGAGGCAGTGAGCGAACAGCTTGCACAGAAAGGTTATCAGCTGGAAATCAAGGAATTCACAGATTATATCATGCCAAACACTGCTTTAGAGGATGGGGAGCTGGACGCAAACTTTTTCCAGCATCAGCCGTATCTCACCGACTTTAACGAGAAAAATGGAACCAAGCTGGTTTCTGCGGCAGCAATCCACTTTGAGCCGCTGGGCATCTATGGCGGAAAAACCGCAGACCTTGCAGATTTACCGGAAGGCGCACAGATTGCGGTTCCAAACGACACTACCAACGAAGCAAGAGCACTCTGGCTGCTTCAGGCACAGGGCATCATCGAGGTAGATGAGCAGGCGGGTCTGGAAGCGACCAAGCAGGACATTACCTCCAATCCGAAAAATGTTGAGATTGTTGAGATGGAAGCAGCCCAGCTGCCAAGAGCACTTGCCGATGTCGATTTTGCAGTTATCAACGGAAACTATGCGGTAGCGGCAGAGATTGCAGATCAGGTTCTTGTAACAGAGGATAAAGATTCGGAAGCTGCAAAACAGTATGCCAATATCGTGGCAGTTCGGGAAGGCGACGAAAACAGAGAGGATATCAAGGCTCTGGTCGAAGCGCTCCAGTCCGATGAGGTTAAGGCATATATTGAGGAAACCTTCGGTTCTACTGTAATCCCAGTTTTTTAAGGAAAGGTGCCGCCAGAAAGGAAGCATCTGTTTATGCAAAACATTCAGATTGACCGCAAGCTCAAAGAAAAATGGCATCAGGCAGTTTTGGGATGTATCCAGTGCAGTGTAGAGGTAACGGACAGTCCAAAGGAGCTGCTTGATGAAATAGAAGAAGTTTCCCAGCAGCTGATCTCCTCCATGCAGATTGAGGATATCAAATCGCGGGAACACATTGCACAGACCAGAGCCTGCTGTAAGGCGCTGGGCAAGGACGTGAAACGTTACCGCAATTCTGCCGAGGCAATGAACCGACGAATCCTGCAGGGAAAGGGACTGTATCACATCAACAATGTGGTGGAAGTCAACAATCTGATTTCGGTCAAGACCGGATATTCGCTGGGAACCTATGACCTTGACTGTTTGCAGGGAGAAATCTGCTGGACAGTGACCGGTGAAGGGATTCACTATCAGGGAATCGGCAAGGAAGCTGTCAACATCGAATTCCTGCCAGTTTTGCAGGATGAGCTTGGATATTTTGGAAATCCAAACAGTGACAACACTCGCGCCATGATTACCGAACGCACCAAAAAGATTTTGCTGTGTGTTTATGGATTTGGCGGCAGAGCAGATCTGGATGAGGTGCTCTGTGATGCAAAAAGAGCACTGGAATGTTATTGCAGTGCAAAAGATATTGAAATAAGTGTGATCGAATAAAAAAACGCGGTGTCCAAAATTTTTGGCACCGCGTTTTTGCATGACGTTATGATGTTTTATCCGGCATACCTTACACCGGAAAGCAGATATAAAATGAGTCCCAGTACACCAGCACCCAACATGACATAGATGGGGTTGAGTTTCCATTTTCTCAAGGCAAACAGTGCACAGACAAATAAAAGGGCACCGATCCAGTCAATGGAGGAAAAGCTCAGCGAAATGTTGCCGCTGTCCCACAGACACAAAATCAGGATGGAAAGTCCTGCGGAAGCAATCATTGCAACGACCGCCGGGCGAAGTCCACCCAGAACACCCTGAACCACCGAAAGATTGCGATAGCGAAAATATACCCAGGCGAGAGTCAGAACGATGACACAGGAAGGAAAGACACATCCGAGTGTTGCAACGATTGCACCAGGCAGTCCGGCAATCTGGATACCAACGAAGGTGGCAGAGTTAATCGCAATCGGACCTGGAGTCATCTGGGAGATGGTGATGATGTCTACAAACTCCTGCATGGTAAGCCAGTTGTTTAGCTCTACTACCTGATGCTGGATGAGCGGCATGGCAGCATAACCGCCGCCGACACTGAACAAACCAATCTGGAAAAAGCTCCAGAATAATTTGAGATAAATCATATTAGGCACCTGCCTTTCCGTTGCGCTCATCGTGCAGGGTTGCAAGCAGTCCGATTACCGCACAAACTAAAATAATCAGGATAACGTTGACGTCAAATACAACGGATGCCAGAAAGGAAGCAAACATAATAAAGATAGGAAGAATCTTTTTCTTCTTTAAAATATCCCATCCCATGCTGATGACCACATCCGCGATGACAGCAGCAACACCTGCCTGCATGCCGCGCAGGACCAAAGCTACAATCAGGCTGTTCTGAAAAGCAACATAGGCAAGGGAGATGACAGACAGAATAATCAGCGGAGGCAAAACAGTTCCGGCAACGGTGACCATCGCGCCTACAAAGCCGGCAAGCCGATACCCGATCAGGATGGAAGCGTTGACAGCAATGGCACCTGGGGCAGACTGAGCAATCGCAGTGAGGTCAAGCATTTCCTCCTCTTCAATCCAGTGAAACTGCTCCACAAACTTTTTTCGCATCAATGGGATGATGACGTACCCTCCGCCAAAGGTAAAGGCACTGAGATAGAAGGTGGAGGTAAACAGTTTTCGATAAAAAGCGAGATCTTTTTTCAATCAATCCTCATCTCCTCATACAATTCTATCTGCCATTATAGAAGAATTTACAGGGAATGTCGAGAGGATTTTGGCAGGATTTTAAGAAAGTGCAGTAAGAAAACAGGAGAATTTGTCAAAAAAATTGACGGGACAAAGTAAAAATAGTATGATAAAAAGGTTCAATCTGTAAATGGAAAGGAGAAAAAAAGAGATGGCTTTTACCAGCTCTATTTTTTTGTTTGTATTTTTTCCGATTTGTCTGCTCGGATTTTTTCTGGCACATGCAGTGGAAAAGGTCGGTTCTGTTTTTAAGAAACTTCGTCTGTCCGATCTGTTTTTGGTCGGAATTGGGCTGATTTTTTATGGCTGGGCGTCGCTTGACGGCATTTTCTGGATGGTCGGCATGATTTTTCTGGTTTTCCTGCTGGGAAAACTCGTCGAAAAAGTTCCCCAGAAAACACCTGCCAGACTGCTTGCAGTGCTGTGCAGCGTCCTTGTGGTGACGCTAGCCCTGATTTACTTTAAATATACCGGATTTTTGGTTACAACCATAAATCAGATTTTTTCCTTCTCTCTATCGGTTAAAAGCATTGCAGCACCTTTGGGAGTATCCTTTATTACCTTTTCGGCGATCTCCTATTTTGTGGACATCTACCGCCAGGATGCCAAGGCAGGAAACTTACTGGATGCAGCGCTGTATCTGAGCTTTTTTCCAAAGGTGATTTCTGGACCGATTGCTCTGTGGAAGGATTTTTCGGTGCAGATCTGCTGGGCAGACAGGAAGCTTGACACCGAGAATTTTTTGTGGGGATTAAACCGGATGATTCTGGGTTTTGCCAAAAAGGTCATCCTTGCCGATGTGTTTGGGCTGCTTATTTCCCAGATCAGCGGCAATATGTCCGGCGGCATTGATATCATCACAGCATGGGGTATGGCGTTTTTATACATGCTGCAAATCTATTATGATTTTTCCGGATACTCGGATATTGCGTTGGGACTTTCGGCACTGTTTGGCATCCGCTTAAAGGAAAACTTCTGCTTTCCTTATCTCTCCCAGTCTATTGGAGAATTCTGGCGCCGGTGGCACATTTCGCTGGGAACCTGGTTTCGCGAATACATCTATATCCCGCTGGGAGGAAATCGAAAAGGAAAAAACAGAACGTTTGTCAATCTGTTCATCGTTTTTCTGGTTACCGGTATTTGGCATGGAGCAGGCTGGAATTATATTCTTTGGGGTGTAATCAACGGTGTGTTCTCTGTGCTGGAACGAATGAGCAAGAATAAGACCTGGTATCAAAGGACACCAGCAGTGATCAAATGGGCGGTGACCATGTCAATCGTGCTGCTCAGCTGGCAGGTATTCCGTTTAAGCAGCATGAGTGAAATCGGACAGTATTTCCAGATTTTGTTTGGTGTTGTCCATTTTGATGCAGTTAACTTTACCTGGCAGTATTATTTTGACCTGCGCATGGTTTTCCTGATGACAGTTGGTACGGTGGGAGCAATTTTGCCGGGACTTTCTTCGGTGCAGAATTGCTGGAACAGGATTTCAAAAAACAAGGCAGTATTTTGTATCTCGCAGATTCTGCTGCTGGGTCTTGGTGTGCTTGCGGTGATGTTCATGATTAACTCTACCTACAGCCCCTTTATTTACTTCCAGTATTAAGGAGGATAAAGAAATGAAAAAATTACAGATAGTATTTATCACACTCTTCTTTGTCCTGCTTCTTTTGCCGATCGCCTTTTTTAACTGGGAAGAAAATGTGGTGTCCGAGATCGACAACCGACAGCTCACCAACAATCCATTTGGAGAAAATCGTACGCCCGGGGCGGACCTTACCTCTCAGCTGGAAAGTTACGTTCAGGACAGAATCGGTTTTCGTGATGAAATGATTTTAAATTACACCATCTTGAATGATAAACTGTTTCACAAGATGATTCACCCGCTGTATGAATACGGCAAAGACGGTTATGTTTTTTCCAAGCAGAAGGCAAATATTAAGCTTACTGATTATCACATTGCGTTTGCGGATATGCTTGCGGAGATTCAGAACTACTGTGAACAGCGGGATGTACCGTTTCTGTTTGTGTTTGACCCGGAAAAAGCAGCGGTTTATACCGATGAGCTTCATGAGGGAATCAATTACGACAATAGCTGGGTACAGCAGTTTGAACAGGAGCTTGAGAAACGCGGGGTACATTATATCGACAATACCCAGCTGATGAAGGATAAAAGGGAAGAAGGAGAACAGGTATTCAACAAGATGTACAATGCCGGTCACTGGAACGATTTGGGTGCATTTTATGGAATCAATAACGTTTTGGAAGAGCTGTCCAAAGATTTCCCACAGATTACGCCGAATGAATTGAGCGAATTTGTGGTAGAGGAAAAGCTCAACGAAACGCTGCCGTCCTCTCAGTTCCCAATCCATGAGTATGAGCCGATTTTCGAAAGAACCTGTCCGCTGGAAGTAAAGACAGAGGAGTACGAATCGGAAGTAAGGAGAAACTCCCAGCACAGAGGCTTTGGCTACTATGTAAATCCTGAAAACAAGGAAGCTGGAATTCCAAAAACACTGGCCTTTCAGGGAAGCTACCTCAACGGAATGGGATTTAAGTTTTTGCAGACCGGATTGGGAGAATATATCCATGTCCACAATTATGAGAATGTTTTAAACTTTGCTTACTATTTTAATATTTTCCAGCCGGAATGTGTTATAGTGGAAGTAGCAGAATATACCATCAACCCTACCTACTTTAATGAGGAAAACCTGAAGAACTTTTCACTCAATCCAAAGCTGGATGAATTAAGTGCCGAACAGCAAGATGATTTATCTGTTATTTCTCCGGATATAGAGGAAGGACAGACACTTGCAACAGTTTCGGTCCAGCTGCCGCAGGAGACAGAGTATGCTTATCTCTTGTGCGGGGATACGGTGTATGACCTCTTAAAAGACGGGGATAGATACGCCGCTTCGCTGGAAAAAGAGCAGCTTGACAGGGAGAATATCTCGGTTATCACTGTAGATTCTCAAGGACGAAAGATATGGTATCGCTAAAATAAAAAAGGAGCCAAACGGCTCCTTTTTTATTTTTTGTTTATTAGTTTAACGGAGGGGTTTGAGTTGGAAGACTGGAAAAAAGCTCGCTATAATTTTGAGAAAAACTGTCAGGCAGGCGGTAGTAGTCATTACCAATGCTGATAAGCCCAAGTTCCGGCAAAAGGTAGATCGAGTAATAGGTGTTGTCTGGCAGGGTAACATGCAGCTGATAAGATTTTCCTTCCGACTGTGCGGATGCGATCTGTTCATAATCCGAGGAAGCAAGTTCAGCCGCTGTACTTGCTGAGATGATTTCCAGCATTGCTTTTGCATCCTCACTGTCCAGAGAGGAAAAAGTTGTATTTCCGATATGATTGAGGATATCGCAGCCAGTTGCAGTGGTGCTGAGTTTGGAATGCTCAAAGAAATAGTCAGGTTCAATCGTTGTGTTGTCAGTTTTGCCGACCAGCTCGGCAAGATAATACTGATCGTCCAGCTTTACAATCAGACGAAATGCCGGGTCATAATCAGGGTGAGCATACAGCTTGCCGCCTACAGCAAAGGAAGCAGAAAATTCCTTATCGCTGACACTTTGTCCGCTTGCCATTCCGGCAACAATATCATATTCCAGTGTGCCAAGCTCGTCACCAAGGGTAAGGGAGGAAAAATCAAAGCTTTTTCCGTCTTCCACAAAAGCGTAGCGGAAACCGTTATAGTTTAAAAATTTGCGCATTCCCACAGGGGCATCTGCAGAAGGCTGGGATTGTGGCTGCTGGGTGTTTTCTTCTGTAGAAGATGACACAGGAGTATCTTCTTCGGCAGTTGGTTCGACAGCAATCGAGCGGGAAACAGGTTTGTTTTCCACATCAATTTCAGAAACCTTGACGTCTTTGTTGCATCCGGAGAGGGCAATCAGTAGAGAAAGAGACAGTGATACCAAAAGCAAACTTTTTTTCATAAAGGTTACTCCCTTCGTTTTTTCCTCCATTCCATCAAAAACTCGTTGAAAATTTGATTGGACTGCGTTTTTTGGGACAGGATACAAAATCCGCAGTGCTGATAAAATGCGATGGCGGAGGTGTTTTTCTGATAGACCGATAATTGCAGGAAAGGATGATTTTCCTGTGCAGAGCGGATGAGAGCGAGACCATAGCCTTTGCCCTGGTGTGCTTTATCGACAAACAATCCTTCCACATAATTTTGGTTCATGCCTAAAAACCCAACGACCCGTTCCTCTTCGGTCAGGACAGTGATGTCAGAATCCGAGATTGCTGTGCGCACTTCATCCAGATGTTCTTTCCAGAAGAATGGGTCGATAAAATGGTGTGCATCGAGGTTTCCGTTTAGCCAGATTTTCATGATATCATCCAGATCCTGCGGATGCATGGCACGAATATGTACCGATGGGACAGTGATTGGCTGACGGATAAACGGAGGCTCCACTTTTGGACTGAGTAATGCCGAATAGGTGTTTACCTTCCGGTAAGCGTTGCCCCAAACCTCGTTTTGACGAAAACTGCGGATGAGATCAAGGTCAAATTCGACCAAAGAGATCTCTTCCTTTTCTCCAAGCATACGGAGGGTTCGGTCCTGATATCTTCCGTTTTCATCAAAGAAGACAGGGTCGAAAGCACAGGATTGTCCCCAACCTTGTCGATTGAGGGATGGATCGGACGGATAGTTTGCCATCGCAACACCAACCATGTTTTCCATCGCGCGGGTGGAAAGCTGGGATAGTCTTGCAGGGTTCATGTCGCAGGCGTTGGGAACCAATATGATTTCGGCTCCATTCAGCATCAAAATGCGGGCACTTTCCGGAAATTCCCGGTCAAAGCAGATCATCAGCCCGATTTTTACCCCGTCAAACTCGCAGACAGGAAAATCTTCTCCGTTTTCCAGCAAAGCTTCCATGGAAAAGTCACAGGTGTGTACCTTGTCATATCGAAGCAAGATATTTCCGGTTCGATCAATGAACAAAGCAGTGTTGCGGGGGGCTTTTTTGCCGGAAAAGAGTCCGGTAAGCACCACACCGATGGAAAGTTTTTTTGCAGTATTGCAAAAGGCCTGAACAAAGGAATCGGAAGGGGTCAGAGCAAGCTCACTCCACTTCTGTCGTTCATAGACATAGTGTCGATTATCAGGGTAATTTAATGCATCAAAAAATGGTTCTGCATAGCCGGTAGACCACATTTCCGGGAAAAGAGCAAGATCAGCCCCCAGTTCTTTGGCTTTTTCCAGATAAGATATGCCAAGCTCCATGTTTTTTGCAGGGTCGTTTGGCACTGCACTTTTTTGAATCAGGGCAACTTTTAATGTCATTTGCCTCTCCTCCTTACAATGAAAATGAAGAAGTCTTTTTATCATGAGTATAAACAATAGAAGAATCCTTGTAAAGCGTTCTATCATTGGACAGACATTCATAAAAATAAAGCGGATAATCAAAATAGAAAGGACGGCATTTTTATGAACAACAATGAAGAAAAACGCAGCACAGGAGCGCACAACCTGATTTTGGAGGAGAGAGGCAGCCTGACCGTGACCGGTGTTTCGGACATCGACAGTTTTGATGAAGAAACGGTGGTGGTATATACAGATCTGGGAGAATTGACGGTGCGGGGAAGCGGGCTTCACATCAACAAGATTGACGTGGATGCCGGAGAACTGGAGCTGGAAGGAGAGATCGATTCGCTCAGCTATTCTGACCAGCCGGTTTCCCGCGGTGGATTTTTTGCGAGGATGTTTCGATAGATGATGACCGATGTTACTGTGGCAAAGGAAACGATGCTGTTTTTCCAGTCACTGATTCTGGGTGCCGGATTGTCTTTGCTGTATGATGTGCTGCGCATCATCCGCAGAGAAAGCCGGCATCAGGCGGTTGCAGTTTCTCTGGAGGATATTGTCTATTTTCTTGTCTGCGGGATGGTGACCTTTGGATTTATTCTGAAAGACAACAGTGGACAGGTGCGCGGATATATCGTGGTTGGGGAAGTGATCGGCTGGATAATCTGCCATATGACCGTTGGGGAAGCAGCGGTGCGGATTTTTGTCTGGGTATTTGATCTGGTAAAAAGGATCGTATGCTTTTGGATTTCGATACTGATTTCTCCTTTTGTGTGGATTGGAAGAAGGTTCTGTCGGCTTATCAGGAAGATAGAAAAACGACTTTGCATAAATTTAAAAAAAGTTATGCAAAAGGAAAAATATAACTTGAAACGAAAGCGGATGATGTTGTATAATCTAGGTAGCCGATTTAGGAAAACACGGGTATGAAGGAGGAAGATTCCCATGGCAGCAAAAAGAAAAAAACACAGCACAAACCGTCTTCTGGTCATTGCGATGGCTGTCTTTGTAGGAATCTGCTCTTTTAAGATCGTGGGAACTCAGATGAAGATTTCCGAGAAACAATACCAGCTCAAGCAGCTCGAACAAAGCATTGAAGAACAGCAGAAAATCAATCAGGAATTGGAAAATCAGCTGGAAAAAGGCAAGACCGATCAGAACGAAGCGATCGGAAAAGCGGCATTCGAGCAGTATGGATATGGGTATCCGGATGAGCATATCTACATCGACAGTCAGGCAAGCTGAGCAAATTTTTTGAGGAGGACGTAGGAATAGTATGCAGTTAGCAATTGGAGATGTACTGGAAGGTAAAGTAACCGGTATCACAAAATTTGGAGCTTTTGTGGAGCTGCCAGAAGGCAAAACCGGTATGGTACACATTTCTGAAGTATCCGCAGATTATGTTGAGGATATTTCCCAGTACCTCAAACAGGATCAGATCGTTAAGGTAAAGGTAATCAATATTACGGAAGAAGGCAAGATCAGCCTTTCGATTAAAAAAGCGATGCCGCCAAAACCCCGTCAGGAACAGGGCGAACGCGGTGCAGGCCAGTCCCAGCGTGGCTTTGGTCAGAAAAACGGCTCCAGAAATTTTAACAACAAGCGTTATGAGAACAAACGTCCGTTTAATCCTCAGCAGGTCAGCAGCTACGAGTGGAATCCTCGAAGAAATGAAAATGCCTCTTTTGAAGATATGCTCAATAAATTCAAACAGACCAGCGACGATAAAATGTCCGATTTGAAAAAATATCGCGGCGAAATCAAGCGTGGTTCGGCAAATCGCCGTTCCCGTCAGGACTAATTTGAAATGAAAAAACCTCCTGCATTTGCAGGAGGTTTTTTTGCATCTTTATTTTAATTTGAGCGATTCGGATAGTTCGTGAATAATGCGATCCTTTGCGATGACAAGAATCTTGTCGCCGCTCATAATCTGTGCGTTACCGCGCGGGATGATCAGCTTGTCATCACGGAAGATTGCCGCAATAACAGCATCTTCCGGAATATCCAGCTCAAACAGTCTTTTTCCGTGCAGAACATAGTTATCTGGAATGAGCATCTCGCTTAAGGAAGCCTCACCACGATTTAAGGAGAGCAGGGATTTGATGCGTGCACTGTCTACCTCACGTTCCAGCAGACGTGCAATGTTGTCGGTACTGGAAATTGGGATGTCGACGCCCAGCTGTTTCATAACAGCGGCATTTTTCGGGTTGTTGACGCGGGCAACCGTTTTTGGCACATGGAAAATTTTCTTTGCCAGCTGGCAGGAAATCAGGTTGTCCTGGTCCAGACCAGTAACGGCAATCAGTGCATCTGCCTTTGGTGCGTTGGCAGTCTTTAACGCCTCGATGGTGGAGCCATCCGCATTGATGGTAGGAATATCCAGCTGATTGGAGGCATATTCGCAGGCGTGCTTGTTCTTTTCAATGATCAGAGGCTGGTGACCATGTTCCAAAAGGGTCTTGCAAAGATAGAACCCTACTTTTCCTCCGCCAATTACAATAACGTTCATAACAGTTCCTTTCCCCGCGTTCGGTTAGCGGATATCGGTGCTGACAAGCAGTTTGTCATGTTCCGAGATGGTGCGGTGATGGGTTGGATTGAGCAGAATATCCACTGCCATGGTAATTTCTCCGGTTTCATCAATGACAGCAATCAGCGATTCCGGCTGGAGATAGCGAGCAGCTTCCGCAACGCTTTTGCCAATCAGCTCATGGGGAGCTTTCATGGTGGAAACGGACATAACCTCATTGCCTACCGTAATATGTTTGGTCTGGGTGCGGTCGGTCAGCATGGCATAAACAGAAGAAACGGTAATGTTGGTTGGGCAGACAGACTGGATATCGAAACGGGAGAAAATATCCTCTCGCAGCGGGTCAAAAATTCGCGCGATGATTTTTGGAACATTGAATATTTCTCTGGCAATCTGGCAAACCATAATGTTGGTGTTATCATCTTCGGTGACTGCTGCGATGGCATCACAGCCTTCAATGCCTGCCTGGCGCAGAATGTCAAGGTCGATTGGCACGCCCTGAATGGTGAAGCCGGAAAAGTCATCCGACAGCAGGTCAAAGCTTTCACGTTTGAGCGCGATAATGGAGACATCGTGGCCAATCTGGCAGAGAATATCGGCAAGGCGGGAACCAACCTTTCCACATCCGATGATTAATATGTTCATAAAAAGACTCCTTTTATCAAGTCGATGGTTTCATGAAGGTCAGGATAAACCTCTTGGAGTCCTATTATAGCCTAAATTGAGGCGGGAATAAAGGGTTTCTCCAAAATTTTGTCTTTTCTTTGACAAGTTTTTCTTCAGAACAGCAAAGAAGATGAAAAAAATAGAAAGTTATTAATTTGTTTACCTTTTTTCTAGTGACAAATGTTTCATTTTATGATATATATGGAATAACACAAATGAGAATCCACAAAAAGAAAGGAGCTTTTTGTTTATGAAAAAATTTGCAGTTCTGGCAATTTTAGGAGCAGCCGCAGCAGGTGCTGCCGCTGTTTGCGCAAAGATTATCAAAGACCGCAGAGCGCAGGAGGAGTTAGATTATACTGAATGTCCATGCGGATGCGAAGAGGAAGAAGAGACCGAAGAAGCAAAACAGACACAGCAGGACGAAAGCCTGACCGAAGAGGAAGCTTCTCAGGCACAGGAAGAGGTTCCGGATGCATTCTTCGAGGAAGAAACAGAGGAAAATCAGGAAGAATCGCAAGAAGAACCGGAAGTAACCATCGAACTGGTTGAGATGGAACAGCAAGCGTCTCAGGAGCCATCCGAACAAACAGGCGAAGAAGACGAAGAAACGATCTAGACGGATGAATCAGGAGGTCGCACCTGCGGCCTCTTTTTTCATATAAGAGGTATGAGCATGAAAGTTTGGCATTTGAATCACAGCGGCGTGGCGGTAGAAACAGAAAATCATCTATTGTTTTTTGATATTTTTGGAGAAGCACTGACCCCGGCTGAAAATGAGGGTTTGGAAAAAGGTGTCATTAATCCAGCTCAGATGCAGGATAAAGATATTTTGTTTTTTGTCTCCCATGAACACCACGATCATTTTGATCCGAAAATCTTTGGATTGGACAAGATGGGAAAACGGGTTCGCTATGTTCTGCCCGAAGAGTTTGATGAGATTTTTGAGGATGGCATTTTTGTCCACGCCAACATGCAGGTGCAGTTGGAGGATTGCCGGATCACCACCCTTGATTCAACCGATATCGGGGTTGCTTACCTGGTTGAAATAGACGGGATGCGGATTTATCATGCAGGAGATTTAAACTGGTGGCACTGGGAAGGCGAAGAGGAAAGTTTTAATCTGGATCAGGCAACAAGATATCAGCATGAGATGCAGCAGCTTAAAAAGACACTCCAGGGAAAATCTCTGGATCTTGCATTTATTCCAATGGACCAGCGCCTGGAGCAGAATTTTGCAAGAGGTGTTATCTGTTTTTGTGAGTCGGTGTATGCAAAGCATATTGTTCCAATTCATTTCTGGAATGACTTTGATGCACTCAAAACAATGATGCAGAGCTTGCAGAAACAGGATTTTTATGACCGGATTGTTCCGGTTGCGGCAAAAGGTTTGATTTTGGAGGATAATCCGAAGAGAGGGTAGAGATAAATGGAGCTAAACAAAGAAAATGTCAAAAAAATTATTGGCATTGTTACATTTGCAATTTTGCTCAGTTGGGGACTGAAAAATACCGAGATCTTGGGGACACTGTTCCGCTTGACAGTAGGTTTAATTATGCCGTTTCTGATTGGTGGAGCGCTGGCGTTTGTTATCAATGTTCCGATGCGCTTTGTGGAACGAAAATTGTTTGACGAGCCTTATCGCAAGAAAAATGCAACAAAGAAAAAAGCATCCAAGCCGCCAATGGCTTATCGGATGAAACGGCCTTTGAGCTTGTTGATTTCGCTGATTCTGGTAATTGGAGTTGTGTTTATCGGCATGTTCCTGATTGTTCCGGAGATTGCCAACAGCATTACCACAATTGCCAACAGTGTCAAGGCATTTCCGCAGACACTGCATCAGTGGAGCCTGGAATTGATGAACTGGATGCCGCAGGCAGCAGTTTGGCTGGAAAATATCCAGTTTGATTTTAATATTGACTGGCAGAAGACAATTACCGATCTGATCAGTTTTCTGCAGAACGGTGCAGGAAATGTTCTTAATACCACTTTTAATGTGGCAGCTTCCATTTTCAGTGGGCTGGTTACCGGATTTTTGGCGATTGTATTTTCCTTTTACCTGCTGCTTAACAAGGAAAAATTGGGAAGTCAGGTAAAACAAATTCTGTACGCCTGCCTGAAAGAAGAACATGCCGATTATCTGGTGCGTGTAGGAAATATGGCAAACCGCACTTTTTCCAACTTCCTTTCGGGGCAGTGTCTTGAGGCTGTGATTTTGGGAAGCTTGTTCTTTATTACCATGAGCATCTTCCAGTTCCCGTATGCACTGATGATCAGTGTACTGATTGCGTTTACCGCTTTGATTCCGGTATTTGGTGCCTTCATTGGATGTTTTATTGGAGCATTTTTGATTCTGCTGGTCAATCCGATTCGAGCAATCTGGTTTGTTGTTCTGTTTTTGTGTCTGCAGCAGTTTGAAGGCAACGTCATTTACCCAAAGGTTGTTGGCGGATCGGTTGGATTGCCGGCAATCTGGGTACTGGTGGCAGTTACTCTGGGTGGAAGTATGATGGGTGTTGTGGGAATGCTGATCTATATTCCGGCATTCTCGGTAGCTTACAGTCTGATTCGCGAGGCAGTCAAGAAGAGACTGCAGAACAAGCAGATTCCGCGGGAAAAATATCGGCAGAGCAAAGAAAACGGATAGAGAAGTTTGATGCATTTGAAAGGGAGGATCTCTATGAAAAATTTGTTTTTCATTGCAAACGAGTATATCCAGCAGTCTGACTGGAAGGATTTGGCACTCATTAAATTTTGTCTGTTCTCCATGGGTGTTATTATCGGTCTGTTTGTTCCATCTCGCTCCAAAAAAGTGGTGCTGATGACAGCGTGCTGCGTTTTTGTTATCACTTATCTGCCGTTGATGAGCAAATTTTTCCGTGTTATATTTGCAAAGCCATACAGCAGAGACTTTTAATTATGATTTATAAAAAAAGACTCAACCTGAGGGTTGAGTCTTTTTTAGGCTGTGATTAATCAGATAAAATAAATTTATCAAACATTTCTTGTGCAGATATGGAAATGGACAAGAAAGTTTGTATCATCTATAATAAAAGGTAGGACTTTTATATTTTGAAGGAGGAATCTATGGTATGGGTACCAAAGGTACAAACAAAACAGAGATGCTAAAAGAATATGCTGTCATTACGGCAGGGATTTTTTTAACAGCATTGGCAGTTTATTTCTTTATGATGCCAGCAAACATTGTTCTGGGAAGTGTTACCGGTTTAGCGATTGTTCTGGTAAACTTCATTCCGCTTCAGGTTTCAGCCATGACCTTTATTTTGAACGTGCTGTGTCTGATTATCGGATTTATTTTTGTTGGCAAAGAATTTGGAGGAAAAACGGTATACACATCTATTCTGCTTCCATTTTTCCTGTATGTATTTGAGCTGTTTTTCCCGAACAATCCTTCTCTGACCGGAGATATTATTCTGGACACCCTGTGCTGTATTATCTTGATCAGCATTGGTCAGTCACTGATGTTCAATGCAAACGCTTCTTCCGGCGGATTGGATATTCTGGCAAAGGTTCTGAACAAATATCTGCATATTGAGCTGGGTAAGGGAATTGCGATTATCGGTATCCTGACTGTTGCAAGCACCATCCTGGTTTATGACACCAAAACACTGGTGGTCGGTGTACTGGGTACCTACTTTAACGGTATCGTGCTGGATGAGTTTATCAGTGGTTTTTCCAGAAGAAAACGTGTCTGCATCCTGTCTCAGAAACATGAAGAGGTGGCAGACTACATTATGCATGAACTCAAACGTGGTGTTACACTTTATGAGGCAAAAGGTGGATATGATAAACAGGTTCGCTGCGAAGTCGTTACCATCCTTGCAAAGAACGAATATGCCCTGTTGATGGAGCATATCCGCAAAAATGATCCAAGTGCTTTTGTTACAGTCAGCACTGTCAGCGAGATTGTCGGAAGCTGGAATACCAAGTATGGTGTTCGATACGAATAATTTGATGTAAATAAAAAATCCCCGCCAGATTTTGACTGGCGGGGATTTTTTTAACGTACTTTCTTGGACATCAATTCTGGATTGGTGCTGTACAAAACAGCATCCTGCGCGGAGATGATTCCCTGCTTATAAAGATTTAGAATACTGTTGTCCATTGTGATCATGCCGTCAGAAGCAGAAGAAAAGATAACAGTATCGATCTGATGGGTTTTGGATTCGCGGATCAGGTTTCGGATCGCACCGTTGCAAATCATGATTTCAAATGCAGCCACAACACCGCCGTTTACAGTAGGAATAAGCTGCTGGGAAACAACGGCTTGAAGTACCATAGAAAGCTGAATACGGATTTGTGCCTGCTGGTTTGGCGGGAAAGCATCGATGATTCGGTCAATTGTGCTGGAAGCACCGACGGTGTGCAGGGTGGAGAAGACCAGATGACCGGTCTCAGCTGCGGTTAAGGCAGTATTGATGGTTTCATAGTCACGCATTTCACCAAGCAGAATAACGTCTGGGGATTGTCTTAAAGCAGCGCGCAGAGCGGTAACATAACTTTGAGTATCATTTGGGATTTCACACTGGCTGACGATGCTCTTTTTGTGTCGATGCAAAAATTCAATTGGATCTTCCAGGGTGATGATGTGGGAATTTCGAGTTTGATTGATTCGGTCAATCATACAGGCGAGAGAGGTGGATTTACCGCTTCCAGCAGGGCCGGTAACCAGTACCATACCTTTTTTACGCAATGCAAGATCCATCATTACCGAAGGAAGTCCCAGCTTTTCCGGATCAGGAAGATCAAATGTTACAACACGGATGACAGCGGCAAGCGAACTGCGCTGTTTATAGGTGCTGACACGAAAACGGGATACACCCGGAAGCGAAAAAGAGAAGTCGTCATCTCCGCAATCTAAAAAGCGGTCGATATCCCGTTCGTTTGCCAGAGAGTAAATTTCCCGAATCAAAGCTTCGGTTGCATCAGGAAACAGCTTTTCTTCTGACTGTGGTTCAATGACGTGGTTTACTTTAAAGGAAAGAGGAAGGCCGGAGACAATAAAAATATCAGAGGCCTGTTTTTCAACAGCGGATTTTAAAATTTGACTCAGTTCCAAGAGAATACATCCTTTCTGTGGGAATTGTATTGCGAATGGTAGAAAAAAGCCGCAGCTTTAAGGTAAAAGCGGCGGCTGGGAAGCCAGATTCAATACGGGTTCTTCCGGCAGAGTATCATTAGCGAGGGTTTCAACCTGCCATTTCTGGACGGAAAGTTCACCAGAAGGAATTCCATTGGAATCGAGAGGGCAGGAAAGAACAACCATAAGATTTTTTTGTTCGTTGACCGAAACAGAATAAGAAAACAAAGCATTGTTTTCTGCAACAGAGCACTCCAATGATGTGTCGGACAGAGAAACTGTCTGCTGCCAGGAAGAATCGGCGGTTTCAAGCTGGCTTGCAATCTGAGCAAGGTATGTTTCTGCGGCAGAATCCGCAGCATAATATTCACTTACCGAATCGGAAGCTTTTTTACTGAGTTTCAGATCAGCCCTTGCAGAAACAAAAGAAAGTGTAGCAAATGTGGTCAGACAGAGTACGACGAAGATCATGAGAATCGATACCATTCCGATGCTGACGCCGGCAGAATGGTTTTTGCTTTGCTGCTTCATATTTTTATCAGTTCCTTTCATGAATTATCGTACGTACTGTGTGACAGTCAGTTCATAGATGGATTCTCCCTGTTTGCTGACCTGAATTTGGGCACTGCACAGCTGATTGGAATCGGGAGATGGATCATCCGGTGTCAGGGTGAGAAGGTAGGAAGCGCTGTCAGGATCCGAGACCGGATTCCAGTTTTGATCGTATAAAATCTGCAAGCTGCCTTCCGGTGTTTGCTGAGCATTCAGGAGGTCAGCAGCCTGATCGAGATCGGCATTCACAGACTTAAAGGTTTCTGCGGCAGATTGTGCCTGAAGGGTAGCTGTTGTTAGCTGAGTACTTTCGACACTAGTCAGCCTTGCATGGACAAATAATGTGACACAGACCGCGCTGGCAATGGAAAAAAACAGGATGCTGAAAATCAGCTCCATCAGAAAGAGCTCAGACTTGGAAGCTCTTTTTCCACCCATGATATAACCCCCTTTCAAAATTCAGGATATTGGTCAGGATGATATGCTGCTTCTTGGAGAAACAGAAAGAGATGAGGTGTTTCCTTGTGTGTCGGAAACGGTCAGGATGATCCGCGAACCGTTTTGCTCCGGAGAAAAGCTTCCGATTTCCAGAATCGGCTGACCCTCTTCCGGAGTAAATCCATTTTCCAGGTCGGTCATAATCTCACAGAGCATGCCATCATAAGCATAAATCCAGGTTTCGTAGGTTTCTCCGTTTAAGTTTTGTGTCAGAACCAGAGAAGGAAGGTCGTTTAACTGGTCAATCCGGATTGCATTTTCTGCATCATTCTGATGAATCTTTTCTGAAAGATAGCTTAAAGAGGTGCGTATTGTGGAATTTCTGTTCATGTCATTGACAGATTTTTGATAGACATCCGCACCCATAATAACGATTGTCAGTGCAGATGCGGCAAAAACACAGAACAGTGCCAGAGAAAACAAAAGATCAACAACATGATTTTTTTGCTTGATCATGATGATGCCTCCTCAGAGAGAAGATTGGAAACCGGGGATTCTTCTTCCAGACTGAAAACAGCAATTTGAGGCATCAGGTTGGAGCCAAGCGACTGATAGTGTACCACATAACGGTCGTGGTTTAACATCAATCCATAATGCTGTTCCAGATATGTAAGGTCAGAAGGATAAGAACCTTCCAGTGCATAGCATTGAACTGCAGCGCGGCGCACTGCCTGTTCAGTTGCAATCAGCTGTTCCGATTGTGTGGAGGTGGAAAGGTTTTCCAGTCCAATCCAGATTACCAGCACCAGAAACAGGAAAAATAAAACCGCGAGAATATTTTCCCGAATCAGGGAAAGAAAAGGATGTTGTTTTTTTAAGATGGTCATCACCATACCTCCTTTTGCACGCGATTAACCGATAGAGGACATGACCCCCATCAGCGGAAGCATGACAGACAGCAGGATCATTCCGATGACAATGGACAGAATAGCAACAAAGGTAGGTTCCAGAACGCCGATGATAGAAGCAATTTTATCGTTGACTTCATCTTCGTAATGGTGAGCGATTTTTGCCATAACAGAGTCGATGGCTCCGGTACGGAATCCAACACTGACCATGCGGGCATAGACACTGGAAAAGATCGAAACAGAAACCAATGCGTCAGCAAAGGAAGAACCTTCGTGAATCTGCTGCTGCATGGAGGAAATTTTCTGGGAGGTTTCCTGATCGGTAATTAACTGCTGGGTCATCGAAAGGGCTTGGTCAGTATCCAGTCCGCTGGAGAGCATCAGAGCCATTGCAGAAGCAAAACGGCCGGAAGCCATTTTGCGGTACAATGGCTTGATGACCGGAAGACGAGAGAAGATATTGGACAATGTTTTTTGACCGGAAGGTGTCATCCGCAAAACAAGCGCAATGATAATAAGAAACAGGATTAAACCGATGAATACTGAAGCGATTATTCCAACAATCGAACCGAAATCCATGATATTCTGAGAGAAATTGGACATTTCGGTACCCAGCTGACTGAATACCTGGCGGAAGATTGGAAGTACTTTGATCATCAGAACACCGATTACAACAGCCATCATCAAAATCATGATCATTGGATAGGTGACCGCGCTGCGGATACTTTTGGAAATATTTTCGCTGCGTTCATAGTATTCGGTCAGAGAATCCAGAACCTCTTCCAGTTTACCGGAAGTTTCACCGATCTCCACCATTTCCACCATATACTGTGGAAATGCGTCGGTCTGTCTGAGAGAAAAAGCAAGAGGCTGTCCCTCTTCAATTGGTTCCAGAATTTGTTTTAAGAGTTCCTTTTCTGCCTGAGAGGAAGCGTCTTCGTAAAGAATGTGGATTCCTTCCTGAAGAGAGATACCGGCTTTGATCAACAGAGAAAGCTGGGTGCAGAAGGAAGCAATCTGCAAAGAAGAAAGATTTTTTTGGTTGAGCTGTGCAGCCATGTTGTCACTCCTTTTATGATCCATGAATTTTTAGTAAGCATACATTGCTTTGTAGTTTTTTCCATCTCCGATATACTTCATGATGGAAGCGCTGCTGTTTCCGCTGGAAGCGAAAGTCGGGTCCATGCGAACCCAGGATTTGCCGTCAAAATAAAAGATGTTGTCAATCCATCCAATTTCATTGATATAAACGCTGACCCAAGCATGGTAAGCACTTCCGGCATAACCAACCACCAGTTTGGTCGGAATTCCCTGTGTGCGGAGCATGGTTGCCATTACCGCAGCGTAGTCAAAGCAGATTCCCTTTTTAGATTGAAGGATGGTGTCTACATTAGGAAGGTATCCGGATGTAACGGTTTTGGCTTTTTGATAATCGTATGAAATGTTGGATACAACATAGTCATAGATCCGGTCCACAACCTGCAGCTGATTTTGTGCTCCGGCAGCAATTTGTGCTCCCATCGCAACGGTTTTGCTGTTCGCGTTAAATTTTACATACTGATTGGAGTATAAAAACGGAGTCAGGCTGTTTTTGATCTCTACCTTGACCGATTCACCGCAGGCCAGAGAATATTGGTTGCCGGAAACATTTTCATACACATTTACAGTATAGGTTCCGCTGCCTTCAGAGAGAGGAAAGGCCTCATAGGAACCCGAAGAAAGATTATACGTATAGGTGGTAGAACCTTTTTTGGTGATTTGAAGTTTAACCTTTTTGCTGTTTCCGTTATAACGGACCATCAGATACCCCTGGTCCACATTGGAAATATCAATCTTTGCCTTGCTGTTTCCCACAACCTTTTTTCCGCTGGCGGACGGTGTATATACCTTTGGAGTAGTATCAAGCGCAGCAACCGTGGAAAAAGGTGGAAGTGCGGCAAAGAGGAAAATCAGTAAGGTTATGATGCACAGACAACGCCTGAGCATAGAAGGTAAATGCAAAGTCATATCATCTGATTTCCTTTCTTGGAAAATGCATAAATAGAAAAATAAATGTCAGTTTCATTATAACGCATTTTCCCAAATATACAAATAGTTCTGGAAAAAATTTCGAAAACATACAATTCTAAATTCTTAATATGACTTATTTTTATGCAACAAAGGTTAAAAAGTACACCGTTTCGGTGCAGTATAAATTTTTTTTGAAAGTGATGGTAAAAAACAAGTTTTGTGGTATAATGAATTTAAATTAGAAGCATGGACTTCTGATAATGAATCAAGGCAATGGAGGGATTAACCATGATTTCCAAAGAAATGGAATCGAGAATCGACAAATTTATTGAAGAGAATCGACAGAATATCGTAAACGATATTGCGAAATTGGTCAATATTAAGAGCGTCAGCACACACAGTGATGACCCAAATTCTCCATTTGGCGAAGGATGCCATAAAGTACTGGACAAAGCACTGGGAATGTGCGAGGCAATGGGCTTCAAGACCAGAAACTACGATTACTATGCAGGTTCTGCTGTTTTTGGCAGCGGCGACAAGGAAATTGCAATTCTGGGTCATCTGGACGTTGTTCCGGAAGGTGAAGGCTGGAGCCATGATCCTTATGATATGATCGAGAAAGACGGCTACATCTATGGCCGTGGCGTTGCAGATGACAAAGGTCCAACCGTTGTTGGCCTGTATGCGCTCAAATGCATGAAAGAGCTGGGTATCCAGCCAAATTATACCTTCCGTCTGGTAATGGGATGCAGCGAAGAAACTGGTATGGGTGATCTGCCTCATTATCTGGAAGCAGAAAAAATGCCAACCTTCGCATTTACACCAGATGCTGATTTCCCTGTCTGCATCGGTGAAAAAGGTCAGCTGGGCGTTACCATCGAAATCCCGGTTGATGGCAAGGTTATCACCAATCTGGTTGGCGGAACAGTAAGCAATGCAGTTTGTGCAAGTGCAACTGCAACCCTCAAAGGTGTAACGGAAGCAGATCTTGGCAGCTACGATAAAGCTGTTTACAGTGTAGAAGCTGTAGAGGGTGGAATCAAACTGACTGCTGTGGGCAAAACTGCTCATGCAGCAAAACCAGAAGGTTCCATCAACGCAACAAAAGTTCTGTTTGAACTGATTGCAACCCTGCCACAGCTTTCTGAAGCTGAAAAGAATGCTGTAAAAGTTGTTGCAGAAGTACTCAAAGACTGCCACGGCGCTGGTATTGGCGTAGAGGTAGAGGATGAACCATCCGGCAAACTGACCCACATCAATGGCGTTGATGCAATGGAAAACAACAACCTTCAGCTCAAGCTGGATATCCGTTATCCAGTTACCATGAAAGGTGAAGAACTGTTTGCTTCCATCGAAAAACACATCGCACAAATTGGGGCAAAAGCAGTTCTGCGCAACAACTCCGTTCCATGCTATAAACCAGCAGATACACCGGAAATCAAAACTCTGCTTGCAGCATATGACCATGTAACCGGTGAAAAAGGTGTTCCATACACAATCGGCGGCGGCACTTATGCAAGACGTTTTGACAATGCGGTTGCTTTTGGTCCTCACTTCCATAATATGCCAAACCCATGCGGCGAAGGCAAAGGGGAAGAACACATGCCAGATGAATGCAACAGTGTTGATTTCCTGATGAAAGCACTTAAGATCTACATTCTCTCTCTGATTGGACTGAATGAACTGAGCCTGTAATCGTTATATAGGATAAAAAGAAAGGGACTCCGAGAGAGTCCTTTTTTTGTTAGGAGGAAAAGATAACAAATGGTATTGTGGAGGATGGAGTAATCTTGACTTAACTAGCGAAGGAAGAAGTCAGTAAAATTTTATACCGATCAGATTAAAAGGTATAGAAAAACAAAAAAACCACCGACCGATTGGTCGATGGTTTTTGGTGCGAGTGACGAGACTTGAACTCGTACGTCGAAGACACACGCCCCTCAAACGTGCCTGTCTGCCTATTCCAGCACACTCGCGTTTCAACGTTGTCTATTATATCACCGTGATTTAAAAAAGTCAAGCATTTTTTTGCGCTTTTTTGCACAAAATATTTGTGCATGCAAAACGACAAAAAGCTGCACCGACACCAGTAAAAGTTTTTTTAATTTTTTATGAAAATTTGAAGGGGGTATTTGAATTTTGGGGTGCATGTAGTATACTAAGAGAGAAAAATTTTCCTGGTTAACAAAAAGGCTTTGTACAAGCCATATTGTGTAACGAGGAACAAGGGGGAGAAACATTGTACAGCAAGTCGAGCATCTATGCCCACCGCAAAAAATACCGCAAGAAATCCATGCTGTCTTTTTTGATCATATTGCTGATATCGCTGGCGATTGCACTGGGAGCATCCATGTATTGGGAAAAGCTGCAGGAGCAGAAAAAGGATAACCTGATGGCAAGTGCAGAGGAGAATACAGATCTTCCAAAAGAAGCTCCTACCCAACAGCAGAAGGAGCAGGAAGAGTCGGACAAGCAGCCGGATTCTCAGGATGAGGCAGCGGTAGCGGCGGAAGAAAAGGAAAAAGAAGAAGAGCAGGAGGAGCAGACACAGGAAGCATCATCGCAGCCGGTTACCCAGACTCCGGTAGAAAATACTGATGTGGTAACCATGACTTCCCAGAGAATTCTGGAGTCCCCGGCACTGGTTCCAAATTCCGGATTCAGCGTATCGGACGAGTACTTTGATGATGTTGCTTTTGTTGGTGACTCGATCACCGAGGGAATCAAGCTCTATGAGATCATGAACAACTCCACGGTTGTGGCGGCAAGGGGAATCAATCTGGATACTGTTTTCAGTGATGATCAGATCCGTACAGCAGAAGGAAACACCACCGTTCTGGGAGCACTGGAACAGGCAAATCCGAAAAAGATTTACATTATGTTCGGAGCAAACGGAGTTGGATGGTTTACCGAAGAACACTTTACCGAGGTTTATACCAAGTTTGTTCAGAGCGTCAAGGAGCAGCATCCTGACAGTCAGATTTTCCTGCAGTCCATCCTGCCGGTAACGCAGGAGTTTGATGATTCGCGCGAGGATATCTCCAACGAAAAGATCAATCGTTACAATGAACTGATCGTTGAGATTGCAGAAAATGAGGATGTCTATTATTTGGATGTCGCTTCGGCATTTAAGGACGAAAAAGGATGTCTTCCAGAAGATTCCAACGGTGACGGAATGCACTTTGGCGGAAAATATTATAATATCTGGTTTGACTACCTCAAGACACATACTGTAACCGAAGAATAAGACAACATAAAGAACATAACAGATAACAGAAAGGTACGGCGATTTTGATGAGAATGAAAAAATTATTTGCACTTACTCTGGCAGTCATGATGATGGTACTGAGCTTTGCAGGATGTGGAAAAAAGGACAATTATATTTCCTTTGATGCACTGTACAGCAAACTGACCACCGAAATTGATTTCTCTGCAAGCAATATGCAGAAACAGGGAGAAGCTGCACTGAATAACTACTATTATATTGATCCAACCACTCTGGAAAACTATGCGATCTATATGAGTGATTACGCTACTGGTAATGCAGACGAGATTGCGATGTTCCAGGTAAAAGAAGAGGATCAGGTTGCAGCGGTAAAAGCGCTGATCAATGACCGAATCACCGACCTGAAAGTTCGCTATGAGGACTACAAACCAGAAGAAATGAGCAAGATCGACAGCGCGGTTATCGTAGATGATGGATGCTACATTTTTGTTGTTATCTCCCCAGATAACGACAAGGCAAAGACCATCGTAAACGATGCAATTGCTGGCAAACTGGAACAGTAAAAATGAATTAAAAAAACAGCACCCTGTTTTGGGTGCTGTTTTTTGTTATCTGCAAATATTATAGGAAAGAAAGAAAAACTTATAGACCCAAACCGCTCTTTGTGGTAGAATAAGAGAAGGAAAACCAAAAGTTTAACAAAAAGAAGAGAGGGAATTATCATGAAAGTTGTAATTACCAAAGACTATACTGAAATGTGCAAACTGGCAAGCCGCATTTTTGCAGCAGAGATCACCCTGAAACCAGACTGTGTACTGGGTCTTGCAACCGGTTCCACACCAGTTGGTATGTATAAAGAACTGGTAGAAATGTACAATGAACACCGCGTTGATTTCAGCCAGGTAAAAACAGTAAATCTGGACGAGTACGCAGGTCTTTCCGGAGACAACGATCAGAGCTATCGTTACTTCATGAACCACAATCTGTTTGATCATATCAACATCAATAAGGAAAACACCAATGTTCCAAACGGAACCGCAGCAGACCTGGAAGCAGAATGTGAACGTTATGAGCAGGTTGTTGCAAGCATGGGCGGTGTAGATGTTCAGCTGCTGGGTATCGGCAACAATGGACATATCGCATTTAACGAACCATGCGAAGAATTCCCAGAAAAAACTCATGTTGTTAACCTGACTCAGAACACCATCGAAGCAAACGCAAGATTCTTTGCATCCATGGACGATGTTCCGAAAAAAGCACTGACCATGGGTATCGGCACTATCATGAAAGCAAAGAAGATCGTTCTTCTTGCAAACGGTGCAAAGAAAGCACAGACCATCTATGATACCGTTTATGGTCCAATCACTCCAAAAGTACCAGCAAGTATCCTCCGTCTGCATCCAGATGTAACCATCTTTGTTGATGAAGAAGCAGGAGCACTGCTCAAGAAATAATGGAAAATCCATTTGTTTATTCAGACACCAATAAGCGGTATCACACCTTCCACTATTTTCTGAAACAGAAATTTGGCTGTAAGGTAGCAAAAATTTCGCTGGATGCAGGGTTTACCTGCCCTAATATCGACGGAACAAAGGGATACGGCGGTTGTACCTACTGCTCTGCAAAGGGAAGCGGCGATTTTGCCGGTGACAAGAACCTTCCTCTGCGGGAGCAGTTTGACCAGATTCGCGCTATGATGGGAAAAAAATGGGCGGACACCAAATATATCCCCTATTTTCAGGCCCACACCAATACCTATGCTCCTTTGTCTGTTTTAAAGGAAAAATTTGAGGAAGCACTGACCTTCCCGAATGTAGTAGGTCTTGCAATTGCGACCCGCGCTGATTGTATCAGCGACGAGCTTGCAGATTATCTGGGAGAGCTTGCAAAACGAACCTATCTGGAGGTCGAACTGGGACTTCAGTCGGTGCACGATGTGACCGGTGAGCGGATCAACCGCTGCCACAGCTATGCCGATTTTCTGGAAGGCTATCAGAAACTGGTTGACAGAGGAATCTTTGTCTGTGTCCACATCATCAATGGACTTCCTGGAGAAGACCGGGAGATGATGCTTCAGACAGCGAGGACTTTGAGCCATCTTAAGCTGCACAGTGTGAAGATTCACCTTCTGCATGTGCTCAAGGGAACAGTAATGGCAAAACAGCTTGCCGATGGTGAGTTTGAGCTTCTGTCCCGCGAGGAATATGTGCAGACAGTCTGCGATCAGCTGGAACTGTTCCCGCCGGAACTGGTGATCCAAAGGGTGACCGGTGATGGAGAAAAGGAATCGCTGATCGGACCGGAATGGAGCCTCAAAAAATTGTGTGTCATGAATGAAATTGACAAAGAGCTTGTCCGAAGGGACAGCTGGCAGGGAAAAAACTATATCAGATAAAACAAACGACATCCTGTAATCAGGATGTCGTTTGTTTTCTGCTTCATTTTTTAAAAATAGTATGGTTTCTGTTAAGATTTGTGCTATAATGTTTCTGAAAAGTTTTCACAAAAAAGCAATGAATTTTTGATACGATAACGAACAATGCGGAGGAACAACGATGGAGCAGACAGACTACCAGCAAAAATTTGAGGAACTGTTTTGCACGAATATCAAACGAGAAGGAGCTCAACAGCTTTTGGACTGGCTCAAGCGCACCGATTTTTTTACGGCGCCAGCCAGCACAAAGTATCACTGCGCCTGTGAAAAAGGTTTGGTGATGCATAGCTTGAGCGTCTTTGAAACGATGGTAGAGCAGTATTTTGAAGAAGGGGACAGCATGGAGAGCTTTGCCATCTGTGGATTGCTGCACGATGTGTGCAAGGCGCAGTTTTATAAGGTGAGCTCCCGAAATGTCAAAAATCCGGAAACCGGACGCTGGGAAGCCCAGCCATTTTATTCGATTGAAGACCAGTTCCCATACGGACATGGAGAAAAATCCGTGTTTTTGATCGAGCGTTTTCTGCGCCTGAAGCCTTCCGAGGCAGTAGCCATCCGCTGGCATATGGGCGGATTTGACGAAGCAGCAAGGGGCGGAAGCTTTGCAATCAGCCATGCGTATGAGAAATATCCTCTGGCAGTGAAATTACATCTGGCAGATTTGCAGTCCACCTACTTAAAGGAAAGAGGCACATCCGAGGTGGGAAGAAGGTAAATTCCCCCTTTTGAATTGACAGTTGATGAGAGAGGTTTGTTTTTATGGAAGGTTCTAAGTTAATTTTGTTTGCGTGTATTTTTCTGGGTGGTCTGGTGGATTCCATCGCAGGCGGTGGAGGTCTGATCACATTGCCAGCTTATTATGCAGTAGGAATTCCGCCGCACATGGCACTGGGTACCAATAAATTTGCGTCCAGTATTGGTACCTTTACCGCTTCGCTGCGTTTTATCAAAGGACATCAGGTAAATTTTAAGGTTGCTGCAGTGGCTTCTGTTGCAGCGCTGATCGGTTCGCCGCTGGGAGCAAAGCTTGCAATGGCGATCGATGAAAAATACCTTCGTTATGTTTTGCTGATTGCAGTTCCGATTATTGCCGTTATGATTTTGCGCAAAAAAGATTTTGGCCAGGAGATCGAGCACGAGCCGCCAATTTTAAAATCAGTTCTGCTTTCCATTGCGATAGGTTTTAGCTTGGGTATGTACGATGGATTTTTTGGACCTGGTATGGGAACCTTTTTAACTTTGCTGCTTAACTCGGTTCTGGGACTCAGCATCCTTCGTTCCTGCGGTACCACCAAGATTGTAAATCTTTCCTCGAATGTGGCGGCGCTGGTTACCTATGCGCTCAGCGGAAACGTTTGGTTCCAGATTGGGATTCAGTGTACCATCTTCTCCATTCTGGGAAACTGGGTGGGAGCTGGCCTTGCACTGAAAAAAGGTGTCAAGATTGTTCGTCCAATTATGATTGTTACCATGACCTTGCTGTTGATTAAAATTGCTACCGAAATGTTTTAAGATAGATTCCAAACAGGAAAGGAGCTTGTTATGCCGGCATTTGTTACACATGAACTGCTGGGAACCCAGGTATTCTCCATGCTGGATGAACCGATTGCGGAGATGCTGGAATTAAATCCGTCTCCATATTTCTGGGGACTTCAGGGACCGGATCTTCTGTTTTTCCGCGATGCAGTTTTTGGAAGGAGCATGCTTCCAAAGTACGGGAACATCATGCACACCCAAAAGACAGATGAACTGTTTGCGGCAATGAGCTGCTATCTGAACCTGCACAAAGGCAGAAAACAGTATGAAACGCTGGCAGCTTATATCCTGGGATTTGCAGGGCATTACTGCCTGGACCGTGAGGCGCACCCTTATGTCTATTTTAAGCAGATCCAAAAGGAACGGGTACTGGATGATGATCTCAAACGCGGTGTCCATATGCGGATTGAAAGCGATATTGATACAGCTTTTTATGAGATGAAAACAGGAAAAAATATCCGGAAATATCGCCCGGCAAGCCGCCTTTTTGGAAGCGAATGGGAATATGAAGTGATTGCCCGGTTGTATGTGACCATCCTTTGGGAGGTTTATGGAATCCGCGTCAAGGAAAGCGAGATCAAAAAATGCTTTACCGAGACCAGGATGTTGATGAGACTGCTGCTTGACCGAAAAGGATATATGATCCGCATGGTAGGGGCGGCAGAGTCATTGCTCGCGCTTCCAAACCGCTTTTCTCCACATATCCGTCGTAAAAAGGTCAAGGAGGATATCCTGAACCTTAATAACGATTCGTGGTTTCATCTGGGTCACCCGGAAAAGGTGGATCACCGCAGCTTCCCTCAGCTGTTTTATGTAGCGGCATATCAGGCTGCAGATATGATGGAAAGCATCTATAACTGTTCGGGAAAGGGAATCATTTATGAACCAAAGAATCTGCCATCCTTCGATAATGGTTCTCCGGAATCAGCAGGATATGCAGAATAAGAGTTTTTGGCTCTGAAAAAGATAACGTTAACATTGAAGAAAGGTTTGATATTGTGATGCAGATAAACTGGACAGAAGAACGAAATCTGACCATGCTGACAGACTACTATGAATTTACGATGTCCAATGGTTATTTTATTAATGGGATGAAGGACAAAATCGCAGTGTTCGATATGTTCTTCCGCAATATTCCGGATGGCGGCGGTTTTGCTGTTTTTGCAGGACTCGAACAGATGATTCATTATCTGGAAAATCTTCGTTTTACCCAGCAGGATATTGAATACTTCCGCTCCAAAAAGATATTCAATGAGCAGTTCCTCGATTATCTTGCAAACTTCCATTTTGAATGTGATGTCTGGGCAATGGAGGAAGGTACCCCAATTTTCCCAAATGAGCCGATTGTTACCGTAAAAGGTCCTATTATCCAGGCGCAGCTGGTAGAAACCATGATCCTTTTGACCATCAACCATCAGTCTCTGGTTGCAACCAAAGCAAACCGTATGGTCCGTGCAGCTGGTGACAAGCTGATTATGGAATTTGGTTCCCGCCGTGCACAGGGCTATGATGCAGCAATTCTGGGTGCAAGAGCGACCTATATCGGTGGATGCGGTGCAACTGCCTGTGCTATCACCGACCGTGACTATGGTGTTCCTGCGGTTGGAACCATGGCACACAGCTGGGTACAGATGTTTGACAGCGAGTATGAAGCGTTCCGCTCCTATGCAGAAATCTATCCGGATGACTGCACCTTGCTTATTGATACCTACAATGTTTTAAAATCCGGTATTCCAAACGCAATCAAAGTATTTGATGAAGTGGTGGTTCCAAAGGGATACCGTCCAAAAGGCGTCCGCATCGACAGCGGCGATATTGCGTACCTGTCCAAAAAAGCAAGAAAAATGCTGGATGCAGCAGGATATTCCGATGTTAAGATCGTTGCTTCCAACTCTCTGGATGAATATATTATCCGTGATCTGCAGATTCAGGGTGCAAAGATCGACAGCTTCGGTATCGGTGAAAGACTGATTACCAGCAAATCTGACCCGGTATTCGGCGGCGTTTATAAGCTGGTTGCAGTGGAAAAGGACGGGGAATTTATCCCGAAGATCAAGGTAAGCGAAAGTGCAGAAAAAATTACCAACCCGCACTTTAAGAAGGTATACCGCTTCTTTGATGAAAACGGAAAAGCAGTTGCGGATTATGTCTGCATCCACGATGAACAACTCGACACTGAAAATCCAATCACCATCACTATCTTTGACCCGCTTGCTACCTGGAAAAAATGCACTTTGGAAAACGTTTACGCAAAGGAAATGCTCAAACCGATTTTCCAAAAAGGCAAACTGGTTTATGCACTGCCAAACATCCACGATATCCGCAAGCACTGTAAAGAACAGGTGGATACTCTGTGGGATGAGGTAAAACGTTTTGAAAATCCGCACAACTATTATGTTGACCTTTCGCAGAAGTTGTGGGATATCAAGAACGAACTGCTGGCTGGACTGCAGAAATAAAAATATTATTTTATTAAAAAAGAGGATGCTTTCTTGCATCCTCTTTTTAGATACACCCTAGTTTAATTGTTCGCCGACATGGCTCAGAATACGGGAAATCGCCTGTTGGAGCAGCTGCTTTTCCCCTTCGTTCAGGTTGGTAAAGCCTTTGAGCTCCTCAGCAGCCTGCTGTGCCTGTGTGAGCAGATCCATATTGGTGGTAAGGTCCGCTATCTTTAATTGCGGCAGACCATGTTGACGTTTTCCAAGAAAGTCGCCGGGGCCTCGGGCTTTCAGATCATATTCTGCGACCTTAAAGCCGTCATTTGTCTGGTGCATGACTTCCAGACGCTCCTTGGTTTCGGGATTTTTGTTATCCGAAATCAGGATGCAGTAGGATTGCTGAGAGCCTCGACCGACACGTCCGCGCAGCTGATGAAGCTGACTCAAGCCAAAGCGTTCGGCATTTTCGATCATCATGATGACCGCATTGGGTACATCGACGCCGACCTCGATGACGGTGGTGGATACCAGCAGTTGGATCTCTCCAGAGGCAAAAGCGTCCATGATGCGTTCTTTGTCCTTAGGGCGCATTTTTCCATGCAGAACACCGACACGATAGTTTATAAACGGTCCGCGTGCGAGCTGGTCAGCATATTCCTCCGCGTTTTGCAGATTGACCGGAGAATTTTCCATTGCTTCCACCAGAGGGCAGACAATATATCCCTGTAAGCCGCGGTCAAGGTGCTCTTTGAGGAAGTTATAGGCGCGCTCTTTCAGCCTGGAACTGATGACATAGGTCTTGACCGGCTGACGGTGCGGTGGAAGCTCGTCAATGATGGAGACGTCCAAGTCTCCGTAGATCATCAGAGCAAGCGTTCTGGGAATTGGGGTAGCGGACATAACCAAGGTGTGTGGGTGGTCGGATTTTTCGGAAAGTTTGGTTCGCTGTCCAACACCGAAACGATGCTGTTCATCGGTAACAACCAGTGCCAGATTTGGCAAATCCACATCCTCGGAGATGAGGGCATGGGTGCCGATCACAAGATCGACCATCCCAAGTGCAATTCGTTCCTTGACATCCCGCTTTTCCTTTGCAGTCATGGAGCCGCAAAGCAGAGCAACACGCATTCCAAGTGGCGAGAGAAGACGGGAAAGTCCCTGAAAATGCTGCTGTGCCAGAATTTCGGTCGGAGCCATCAGGGCGGACAGATAGCCATTCTGGAAGGCGACAAAGGCGGCAGCGGCTGCTACCATCGTTTTTCCCGAACCAACATCCCCTTGAACTAGACGATTCATGGGGGTGCTTTTTTGCAGGTCAGAGCAGACATCGGAAATCGCCCGCTGCTGAGCACCGGTGAGTTGGAAGGGCAGCTGTGCAAGGAAGGGGGAAAGGTCAACATTTTTGCACAGATAGGAGGTTTGAGAAAAGGTGTCATCCCGGACAGTGTGCAGCGAAAGGGAAAGCATCAGAAGCTCTTCAAAAATCAAACGCCTACGGGCAATCTCAACGCTTTCCCGATCGGTGGGAAGATGGATATTTTTGAGCGCAAAGTGCAGATGACACAGCTGATATTTCTGACGGATAGATGCAGGAAGCGGATCGGGGAGATTTTCGTCCAGCAGATGGAGCGCCTGTGAGATGTTTGCCGCAATCATTTTGGAGGAGAGTCCCTGTGTCAGGGGATAGACCGGAATAAAAGCTGACGGCAGAGATGCCGGATAGATGGCAGGAGCGTGCATCTCTTTTCGAAGCAAAGAACCACCGATTTTTCCATAGAAGATGTACTCCTCATCATATTTTAAGGCTTCCACAGTAAACTTTGCGTTAAAAAAGGTGATCAGCATACTGCCGCTGTCATCAGCCACCTTTACTTTAAAGATGGTCATGCCTTTTCGGACATACTGCGGGGAAGATTTTGCTACCACACGCGCCCGAACAGCACAGATTTCCCAGGGAGGAGCATCCGCAATGAAGCAGGGAGAAGAAAGATCAATATAGGCACGCGGGAAATAATAGAGCAGGTCGCGGATGGTATGAATGTCCAGTTTATGATAAAGGGCGGCGCGCTTTGGTCCGACACCGCTGAGATATTGAATGTTTGTATCCAGTGCAGCTTCCAAAAAATCAACTCCTTTTAAAAGCATCTTTTATTATAGCCTTTTTTGAAAGAAAAGTCATCCATTCCCCAAATACCTTCTGTCCTTTCAGTGAAGAAAGTGGGAAAGAGCACGGAGTAAACGTTTCTCTTTTTTCATCAAAGAAACGGGAGAAAGCGCGGAGTAAACACTTTTCTTTTGTTTTATTTTTAAATTTAAAAAGAAAAATAAAGAAATTTAAAAAAAGGTGTTGACAAAACAAAAAAGTGATGATATAATAATCAACGTTGCAAGGACAGCAACACAAACAGGTTTGACTTATTAGCTCAGTCGGTAGAGCACCTGACTTTTAATCAGGGTGTCCGGAGTTCGAGTCTCCGATAGGTCACCAAGGAAAAGCCGTTGGAAATATCCAGCGGCTTCTTTTTTATTCTTAACAAACCGCATGATGAAGCCATTGTTTGGTTGTATCATGCGGTTTTTGTGCTTTTACTCTGTTTTCCTGACAAGGACAGATTTTTGCTTTCATTTGGATTGACGACAGTTTGACGACACTTGTTCCCAATATTTAAGGAATCTCTCAAAGAATCTACATCACTATGGACATAATAGCGGGATGTAATTTCGACACTGGAATGTCCTAAAAATTTTGAAACAGCATAAATATCATGTGTCTGCTGATAAAGACGGGTTCCACAAGTATGGCGCATCTCATGTGGGGTAAAGTCCCCAATTTCAGGATACTCATTTTGAAGGTCCCGCCAGAAAACTTGAAAATGTTTTTCTGCCCAAGTGTGAGGGTCAATGGGAGATAGACCTCCGATCACATATCCAGTGGAACAAAACGGTTTGAGCCAATGGGCAAATTCTGGTGAGAGCGGCAGAGAGCGGCGGGAGTTCCGTGTTTTTGTCAATCCAACCTGTAATCCGTCTGTTTTGGTTCGTGTCACGGTTTGATGAATCTGGACGGTAAGATTTTCAAAGTCAAAATCGTTCCACAGAAGACCACACAACTCGCTTCTTCGCAGCCCAAGTTCCAGAAGAATCATCACCTCAAATCCAAAACGATGTTTTTGACAAAAGTTCCGCACCGATTTTTCTTCGCTTTCGGACAATGCGCGCCGTTCATCATAAATTCGTTTTGACTTTGGAATACGCACTTTTTTAGCGGGATTTCTGGAAATAACACCGTCATCAATTGCGGTTTCAAAGATTCCATTCAGACAGATCCGGCATTTCTTTAAAACAGAATCGGAGTATTTTTCAGACATTCGGTTAAAAAATGCGGCAATGTCTGACGGAAGGATATCGGAAAGTTCTGCTTTTCCAAAATACGGGATGAGATATCTATCAACGCTGGCTTTGTAAGTTTCCTCGTAGGTCTTGGCGCGGACAGCCTGCTTTTTATGCACTTCCAGCCAAGTGGTTGCCCAACGTTCAAAACTGCACCGGACCGTTTCCGGCGGCTCTCCTGTTATTTCACAGACTTTTTGATTTATTCTCCATTCTTCTGCCTGACGTTTGGCATCTGCTTTACTGATAGAGGAATAAAACGATTTGCGGATCAGCTTCCCTTGCAAGGTTTTTCCGATGGTTATTTTTACTTCATATCGTCCATCTTCTCGATTTGGTTTTTCTTTTTTGGGTCTTGGCATAAAAAATACACTCCTTTTTGGGGTATGCGGTTGCCAGCCCAGGCAAAAGAGTGTATAATAAAGTTGTCACACGTTATTGTTGCTCTTTTGCTTGAGTGACAGTATGACCGCTCTCTGTGTTACCATCACAGGGGGCGGTTTTTTATTTTATTTTTTAAGGATTACATTGCCCGCATGAGGTGTATCCCATAGCAATAGCGGCATCTCTTCCAATACAGGTTGAGCGATTACCGGGTTTGATTCGATTGGCGGAAGAACACCAAGAATGATGAAATTTTCGTGTATTGGTATTCAATACATATTCTTCAGTATCCTGTTCCTCTGCAGCGGCTTCTTCAGCGGCTTTTTCTTCTGCTTCTTTGGCAGCGGCTTCTTCAGCAGCTTTTTCTTCTGCCTCTTTGGCAGCGGCTTCCTCGGCAGCTTTCTGCTCTGCTTCTTCGGCAGTTTTTTCTTCAATTTCTACTTCTGCTGATGGGGAATCAACAGTGATTGTATCAGCAGTGCGATAAACATCTACGGTTGCCCAAACAGTGATGCATAATGAGACAGCTGCAGCAATCATTACAGCTTTAGGTTTGGAACGAAACGGAATGTTCCAAAAAGTATGTTTGTTTTTTTGGACGTTTGAATCCTTTTTCTTTTTGAGAATAAAATAGAGACTACCTACTATCAACGCAAGAACGATAGTGAAGCCGATCCCCACGGACAGAAGTAAACCAGCAAGGAAAAGAATAACAGAAAATTTTAAGCCGGTGATACTGACTGTTTTATCTTTTTTCATGATGGATTGTATAACCCAAACGATTAGGAAAACAACAGCAAGCATCATACCAGAAACACCGAAACCCATAAATAGGTTTTCCATAAGTACCTCCTCCGATTGACATTTTTTGCCAATCTACTATAATAGTGATTAAGAGGGTTGTGTGAATAAGGGACACTTCTTTCTTTGGCCGTTGCCGGAGTAGCAGTCCGGTAGCGGCATTTTTTTATTTCATAGCATATTCAATCAAACTCATCGGCAGACACAACGCCTCGGATATCTGGAAGATCGAGCAGCCTTCGAACTCAGAATTCAGATATTCGGGCGGATAACATAAGCAGGCAGCAAAGCGATCAGCTTCTACTTCATATTTTGATTGAATGGAGTATGTATGGTTGGCCATGAACATTTTGTTGAGGTGGGGGTGCAGGAAAATATGGCCGAGTTCATGGGCGCAAACCCAACGCTGCTCCACCTCATCCAGGGAGTCATCGATGTAGATGATATGGTTACGCTGGATGTACTGATGAAAGCCTCGAATCCTGCGTAGCGGAACAAATATAACAATATAATCCAGACTATCAGCGATCTTGAAGGGATCGTTGCTCTGGAAACGAGAGATCAACTTTTGAGCCATTTGCTTGGCTTCTAGCATGCAATCAATCCTTCTTATATTTTTTTGGCGTATATTTTTCCTTATTTTTCAGCTTGGCGGCCTGCAGTCCCAGTTCCATGGCAGCAAGGATAGACTCCTTGGCCTCATCGGACATCGGATCGCCATCGAACATCAAGCCTTCCTCATTTTCAAGGGTTTCCTTTAGGTTGGCCAGCGTTTTGGCAATATCGCGCTCGTCCTTCTTTGTGAGGGCGGGCGTTTTGTTATTTTGAGGATTATCTCCGCGCAGAAGATAATCTACGGAAACATTAAAAAATTCTCCTAACTTTAAAAGTGTTTCAAAGTCAGGTTCTCTTTTTCCGGTTTCATACTGAGAAATAGTACTTTCGGCTACTCCGATAATTTCGCCAAGTTCTTTCATAGATAGTCCTTTATTTTTACGGAGGATGCGTAACATTTTCATTTTGTACACCTGCCTTATACCCACATTATAAACTTTGCAAAATGAAAAGTAAATATGACTTCACAAAATGAAAAGAAAGAGCTATTATAATCATGAACTTCACGATATGAGCAGAAATGAGGTGATGAAATTGAGAGAGTGGTTGAAAAAATCTCGAAAAGACAAGGGCATTACTATGTCGGATATCTCTGAAAAACTTGGCATTTCGGAAAGCTATTACTGTTTAATAGAAAACGGTGAACGTCAAAGGCGAATGGATATTTCGCTCTTGATAAAATTAGCAGATATCTTAGAGATTCCGATTACAGAAATCGTAACCCTTGAGGAAAAGTATCTATCTGAATAAAAATAATCTCCAGCATCAAAAAGGTGCTGGAGATGGAAGAGAAGGTGAAATGATGATTGATATTATATCTTTTATCATCCTGATTGTATCAGCAATCATAGGAAATGTCGTAATAAAAAAGATAGATCATAAGAAATCCATGATCTATCTTATATGGAGCATTTTTATATGCTTTTTGGGCTGCGTTTTATTATATTTTAGGCTGATGTGATGCAAGAGCCTGGCTAATTTCCAAAAATTGAGTGTGGGCATCTTCCCAATTCCTAGAATAAATCATTTCGTCCAAGAGAGAAATCTTTTCCCATAAAAATCTAGGAGAAGCCGAATATATTCTACCGATAGCGATGCTATATGATTCTGTACTCGCTTCTCCATTATGATAAATGATTTGTCCAGCACTGGAAAGATAATCTTCAATAATTTTTAGCTTGGATGCTATGGACATCTCGATCTTTTTCATTTTGGTTTGGTGGTGATTGTTTATGATTGCTGTCAAAATCGGGGAAATTATCGCAACGATTAATGCAATCCATGCAGCCAGAGCACTTGCATCCATTTGATTAAAATTCATATTTACTCATCCTTTCTGTACTGATTATAGCACATGAGAAGGTGAGAGAAAAGAGAAGATGTAAAAATAATCTTCAGCATCAAAAAGGCGCTTGAGATGGAAGAGGGGGTGATGAGTGGTGGAAATGGAGGAAAAAGAAAAGACACACTTACCTCCAATGAAACAGGAGGAGATTGTACCATACATCCTTTTAGAGCAATTGATTTTAGCACATAAAGTAGCGGCAGAACGAGGAAAAACAATATCAACAATAATGCTTACTCACTTTATCTTAAAACTCTCCAAGAAACTTAAGAGAAGAAGTAACGATATCACGGTAAGATATTGCTACAGAAGGTTGGATAGATGGAACAAATAACCGCACAAGAAATAATAGATTTTATTTTGGGACTTAATGTTTTGATTATGTGCTTGGCAATTCCATATTGGGTTATAGGGGGGATTCTCAAAGCTTTATTTGAAACAATAGAAGATATTATTGATTATATTCAATACATGATAGATAGCAGACGTTTCAGAAAACATTATGAGGAAACGCACCCAGATATTAAAGCCGAAACAAGCAATCTTGATAACACATGGTTTGCTTATTATGTCCTTGAAAAAACGCTAAAAGAAAAGACAGAAAAAACATTAATAAGGAGAGATGATGAGGATGGAGACGCAGGAGATAGAAGTACAACATCAGCCGACAATTCATAAGTATCTAGCCCATTTGACAGTGTTGTATGCTAGGATTCTGGAAAGAAAAATGGAACTTATATTAGAAAAAAGATTTTTTTCTAATAACGAATTTGTAGAAGTATCAAGAGAGATTCATGAGTTGGGCTATCTTATTGATTTGCATGATAAAGTAGAAAAAACACAAACCAAGCTACTAAAGCCCTAACTTGTGAAGAAGTTGCAGAGCGTTACGGTGTGAACACTGCCACAGTAAAGGAATGGATTCGGAAAAAAGAACTTCCTGCAATCAAAGTCACTCCTAAGATAATCAGAATCCGTGAAATTGATTTGGCAGAATTTGAAAACACAAGACGGACGGCAAAATAAAAAAGAGCGAAGCTCGCGGCTCCGCTCAGCTGGGATTATTTCCCTTTTCGGGTCTGTGCCAGTGCACTTCCGGCAACAGCCTTGCGGTTCAACTGGAAGTGATAGAACTTGACCCTGCTGTCCTACAGCTATTGTATCATGGGCATCTCTAAGCCTGCTGATATCTAATCTAACAAGTGGACTAAGCAGACACACTTACAAAACGGTCTGCAAATCATATTATACGAGGAAGTAATCGGATGGAAATTATCATCAAAGGAACCGCAAAAGAAATTGCCGACCTTATACGGGCAATACAAGACCGGCAAAATAATTGGCTGAGTAACGTTCAGTTGGATACTAGTCGCGTTTTCTCGGAGCCTAAAGCCTCTCATACTTCTCAAGATCTAGAATCAGAGCGTTTAAGAGCTTCTAAGTATGCAGCGGAGTCTATTTGCCAGGAACTTGAAACCCGAGCGCAATCCTCCGGGGGGAGTTGTCAGGGTGCTCTTTGGGAGTGGCTAAAAGAAAAAAACTCAACTGATTGATATGTTGTATTAACTGCGCCGGAGCGTTGTCTATTGTCCCATAAAAATATAACAAGTTTGGGTTTTGATACGAAATTTCATGGACTGCCATTACTTTTGAAGAATTAAAAGAAACCAATTGAATTGCGAGTTCATGGTTATCATCTAATGTTTGTTCAAAATTTCTGATTTGCTCCATGATTTTTTCATACTGCCAATCGGCGTAATTGTAGTTCCGTGTCATATCATCGAAAGATTTTAAAAGTTTTTCCGAAATCTCAGATTCTTCAGTGATCTGACCCATGGATTCAAAAATATTTGTCATTATTACTCACCTCCCTTCCTACTCCATTATAGCATGAACGGGAGAGCATCAAAGGGAGGTCACTCATGACTGATTTACAAATTATCAAGGTAGGAAAACAGAATACCATCGACAGCAGACAGGTTGCCCAGATGGTAGAAAAACAGCACAAAGATTTGCTCAGAACAATTCATGGGTATATCGAAATCATGGAAAAAGATACTGAGCGCAAAATTGCGCCGAGTGATTTCTTTATCGAGGCAAGCTATCAAGACATTACAGGAAGGACGCTCCCCTGCTATATGCTCACGAAAAAAGGCTGTGAAATGGTGGCAAACAAAATGACCGGGGAAAAAGGCGTACTGTTTACCGCCGCCTATGTCACTGCATTTAACAAAATGGAGGAACATTTGAAAGAAGAAGCAGTCGACATGACCCAGCTCTCCCCAGAGATGCAGATGCTGAAGCTCTTGATCGATAAGGCAATCGCAACCGAACTGGCACAGAAACAGCAGGAGCAGCACTTGCAGCTGGTCGAGCAGAAAGTGGAAGGTATTAGGGAACTGGTAGGAATCAACCCAAACCAGTGGCGCGAGGACTGCCGCAGACTGATTGTCAGGATTGCGAACCGCATGGGCGGCAATGAGTACATCCGGGATGTCAACGCCGAAGTGTTCCAGCAGGTGGACGAACGGGCAGGGGTGAGCTTAGCAACCAGACTGACCAACAAGCGCCGCCGCATGGCAGATGAAGGCGTGTGCAAGTCCAAACGGGACAGGCTGACAAAAGTGGATGTTATCGCTGAGGACAGGAAGCTGGTTGAAATCTATATCAAGGTTGTCCGAGAACTGGCGGTCAGATATGAAGTGGTATAGGGGGAAAGAAGATGGAAGTATCAATCGAAAGCGTACTGACAGGGAGAAGTCCGGGAGAGGTAACAGATATCATGATAGATGCAATGAATGAAATCAAAGCGTCCAATCCAGAGATGGATCTAAGCAAGCTTTTGACATTCGCTGTATACGCGGTCTATCTGAAAGGACTGGATAATGGAAAAGCAAAGGAGGCAGCAAGATGACAACATCGTTATTTGAGATCCCGCGCCCGATTTATGAGCGGATGGAAGAGTTAAACGCGCTGGTGGAGAAGTATCCCATCGACATCCCGCTGCCGGAAGCGGCAAAGCTTCTGGGGACAAAACCGGACAGCCTGAGGGCGGCAATCGACTGCGGTTCTTTCCGTCCGGGATATTCTTGGCGAAAGGGTTCGGCGGCGAGCAAAGGCTATAAGATAGCTACGATTCCATTCTATCTTTGGTATACGCAAACACCAATTCTGGCAGATGTGATTCAAAGTGAGCATTAGGAGTGGGAACTATGAAACTGGAAGATATTCCAAAAGAGGAGCTGCAGCGTGAAGCCGCCTTTGTTGCCGCCGTAGCGGAGG
>ENA-ORTH01000440-ORTH01000440.1-human-gut-metagenome-genome-assembly--contig:-NODE-440-length-52062-cov-4.963332_pt1 | contig 52062 bp, 45 predicted proteins | sample MGYA00241914_ERZ509192 | MGnify/ENA primary metagenome ERZ509192 (study PRJEB26280, sample SAMEA2338826) | human gut metagenome | biome: human gut; feature: human-associated habitat; material: faeces...
TCGACATTAGTCTTCTTTTGAACCACTCGCCTAGCGAGTGGTTTTCGATATACAAAAAGCAGGGCGCGCTTTGAAAAGCGCGCCCTGCCTCTATGCACTTTGGGCACGGATACCTCACTGCCGCTTTTCCCGCGCGGCAAACACGCGGAACACGCCCTTCGGCAATGCCAGCACCAGCACAATGCCCAGGGCGATGACACCGGCAATTTTCAGCGTCTCCACCCCTTTGAAAACAGCGGCCGCGTTATCGCCTGTAATAAAAGCGTACACTGTATAATAGATGCCCGCGCCCGGCACCAGCGGGAAAATGCCGCCCGTAAGGAATACTGTAACAGGGCAGCGGCGCACCACCGCCAGCACGCGGCTGAGCAGCGCCAGGCCCAGTGTGCCGCAAAACGAGGCCGCCACCACTGAAATTCCGCCCTGTACGGCCAGCCAGTACACCACCCAGCCCACCATGCCGGTGAGGCCGCATGGCACCCACTCGCGCCTGGGCGCATGGAACAGGATGGCAAACGCCATCACCGCCGCAAAGGAAACTGCACACTGAACCAAAAGCCGCCCCGTCATCGTGCAATCATCCCCGGAAGAGCCGCGCTGGCCCCCAGCACAAAGCCTACGCCCAGCGCAATGGCAGCGCCTATCAGAAGCGCCTCAATGCCGCGGATTGTGCCGGAGAGGTAATCACACCCCGCAATATCGCGCACGCCGTTTGTAAGCGCAATGCCCGGCACCAGCGGGATGATGCCGCCGATAATTACTTTGTCAATGCTGCATGCGGCGCCCGCCAGGTTCATCAGCTGCACCACCGCCACGCTCACAGCCGCCACCCATGCGGCGCTGAGCAGGTTCTCAATAAATCGGTTCGTGCCGCGCCGCGCAAGAAAAATGCGCAGCGGCTCCAGCGCAAAGCCGGCCAGCAGCGCGGCCAGTGCGTCCAGCGGAGTGCCGCCGTACAGATACGCAAAACCCGCGGCGCCCACACCGCAGGCCAGCACGCGCAGCCAGGACGGCCAGCCCGGCAGCGTCTCAATCGCACGCAGGCTGCAAAATGCATCTGCCAGGGGAACGCCGCCGCGCTCGATAGCGCGCGAAAGCTCGTTTACCGCCACGATGCGTTTCAGGTGGATGTTCGTAACGTTCACGCTGCGCACCTCGCCGGAAAAGGTGCCCTCATCGCCCTTCAGCGAGGCGAACAGACCGTTCGTAAGCACATATACATTGAAATTCTGCGCACCGTAGCTTTTTGCAATGCGCTGCATGGTCTCCTGCACGCGGAAGATTTCGCCGCCGTTTGCCAGCAGCACGCGGCCTGCCTCCAGCGTAAATTCCAAAATCTCCTGCTGCCGTGCCATTCCACACGCCGCCTTTCCCCAGGCTGACTTCACAGCCACAATGTCTCTATCTGCCGCAGCACAGGGTCATTGCCCTGCACCGCGTACCAGCGCTGCTGCGGCCGCCCCAGAAATCCCGCGCGCTGCAAAAGGCGCACAGCGGGCCCGTTTTCCTGCGGGGCCAGGGCAAATGGCTCATAGCCCTGCCCCGGCGCCTGCGCCCAGCGCACCGCCGCGCGCAGCACTGCCATCCCGTAGCCTTTGCCGCGCTGGCTTTTTGCCGTATATAGCCCGAACAGGCGCAGCGTGCTGGCATAGCCGAAGCCAAGGCACACGCTTACAGGTATCTCGGCCCGGTTGCAGGCGAAAAAAGCCCGCGCGCCCGCGCGGAGCTGCCTTTTCAAAAGTTCTGCCCTTCCGGGAAATCCCTCGCAGCTCTCGGCCAGAAGCTGGCCCTGCGCGCCCTTCATGGGGCTTGCAGAGAGAACGATGGGGCAGTCGTTTGCATGAAGCTCCAAGCTTTCCTCGGCGCCGGTGCAGAACTCGCGCACCGGTACCTTTCGCAGGGTATAGCCACTCTCAGAAAGCACTGCCTCGCAGGCCGAAAGCGGAAGCGCGTCGGGTGCCCACACAACAAGGGGCAGGGCGCCCGCCTGCGCAAACTGCGCCTGGGCAAAGGCCAGCGCCGCGGCGGTATCCTGCTCTTGCCCCGCCTTCAGCACAGCCCAGTTTGCCGCGGGGCAGCTGGAGGCCCCGGCGCAGGTGAACACGCGCACCCGGCTGTCTTCCACAAAATGCAGATAGCGCTTAGGCGCATGCATCTCATGCTCTTCCATAGGGGTGAACATGCCTGCCGCCTACCTTCTCACTGCATCGCGCACCGCACCGAACGAGGGCATGGCGGCATACAGATGGCGCGCAATGGCCTCCATCAGGCGGTAATCTTCTTCCGAATCAATGTCGATGATGCCGGTGTCGAACATCTGGTAAATGCCGCACTTGCCGTCCCACAAAAAGCCTGTCTCATTTTCCAGCAAAAACGCGCGTTTGAACACATAAATAGAGGCGTTCAAATCGTACACGGGCGGCGTCTGCTGGCGTGCGGTGAAATGGTGGTCGATAACGCGTTTGGCAAGCCCATCCTCCAGCTTTGCCATGTTGAAATAGGGGGTGCGGCGCGCCGGGCACACGCTGAACACGAGGTCCAGCTGCGGGCGGCGCAGCTTTTCAGCGTATGCGCCGGAGACATCCTGCGCCTGCCTCAGGGGGCTTGTAATATCAAGGTCGATAAGGTGCTCATAGCTCTGGCCCGTGCGGCGCTCCATCTCTCTCAGGCTGTGCTGGTACACCATCATCTTGGGCACCACGTCGCCGCACAGCTCCTGCGGGCGGCGCAGCACATGCACCTCGGGATACTTTTCCACCACCGTGTTGATAAGCAGCTCGCTGTCGGTGTTCAGGCAGATGTCCACACAAAGCTGCGGGTTCTGCTGCTCAAACAGCTTGGCTGCAGCCAGGCTGTAATGGCTGAGCGGCAGGCCGTCAAAAATTTTCAGATTCTTGTTTTTGAAGCCCTTCGAGCCCGCGCGCCCGCAGATGGTGATTAATACATGTTCCATACCCTTACGCTTCCCCCAGTGCGATTTTCAAAACTTCCTGCGCCGTGCGCGGCGGGTTCACGCTTTCGCCCGTGCCGTGCAGCGCATATTCCAGAAAATATTCCATTTCGCGCTCATAGCGCGCGTTCACCGGCTCTGGGTACGTCTCCACGCGCCCATCCGCCAGCGTCAGAGTGCCTGCGCCGAAATCTGCCGTAACGGTGCCGTCTTTGCAGAACAGTTCTATACTGCGGCGGTAGGTGCGGCCGAAATAATCGAGGTGCACCTCTGCCAGCAGCGTGTCGTAGCGCGCGATATACACGGCCAAATCGTCAGAGTCCAGCTCCAGCTCGCTGTAAGTGCCCTTCAGGCAATAAACCTGCCTCGGCGTGCCAAACAGCTCGGCCATATAGTCCCATTCGTGGATGAGGTCCACGGCCACACCGCCGCCCATGGCCCTGTGTGCAGAATACACGGTGCGGTAGTCCACACCGGGGCGCCATTCCGGCAGGTAGGACGAGCATATCACCCGCGCCGAATACGGCCGAAGCTGCGGCAGAAGGCGCTTTAAGGCCAACATTACGCCGCACCAGCGCATGGGCGCCGCCACATATGCCTTCTGGCCCGGCGCAAGGCACGCGCCGAGGTCTTTGCCCGGCGCATCGAAAATAGGCTTTTCAATAAACAGCGCCCCTGCTTTGCCGCGCAGTGCGCACAGCGTATCGTAGTGCAGGCTTGTTGGGTTTGTGATAAAGGCCGCGTCAAACTGCGCCTCCTGCGGCAGGGCGGAAAATTCGCCTGCCAGCAAAGCCTTCACCTCGCCCGCAAGCGCGCGCGCAGAGCTGCGCAGCGCATATGCCTGCACGGCCACGCCGCTGCGGGCCGCGGCGGCGTGCAGGTTTTTCAAATGCCTTGTGCCAATAGAGCCAAGTCCACAGAATAGCACCTTCATATGCGGAGCCGCCTTTCCGTTTTTCTCACGCCTGCTCGATGCGCTCGATCAGGGCGATAGTCTCTTTGTCTTTTTCGAAGGAGTAACGCGCGGTGCCCCTTCCCTCCAGAACGGCAAAAAACTCTGCAAGCTCGTCTGCATAGGCATTTTCCACAACATTATCGGAATAGCGCGCATTGTGCTCCACACTGGCATAGGTATTCACCGGCACTCTACATTTTTTCACTGCGTCGTATTCGGCCAGAGACTGCGGGCTGCCCTCCCAGAACAGATGCAGCCCCTCACCGAACACCTCGAAATTGCGCACTGCCTTAGGGCTCACCACATCTACCGCCAGCACGCCCTTGGTGCCATTTTCGTGGCGCAGCACAGTGAAATAGGTGTCCGGGTAATCAATTTCAAGCGCACTGAGCTTGTCTTTTTCCACATACACATGCTTCACCGGGCCGAACGTGTCCAGAAGCCAGGGCAGATCGATGCCGAATATCTCGCGCACGCCGCCGGTGCGCTTATCGCCCACAAAAAAGTTTTTGTAATTTTCCCATGGGTGCCAGTCGGGAAGATACTGCCCGATATGATAAATATAGTTTACAGGCTTTGAAAATTCCTGCACGCGGCGCTTGATATACTGCGTTTCGCCGCGGTACAGCATGGTGCTGGACAAAAACAGCGGCACGCCCTTTTCCCTTGCCTCCGCCGTTAATTCATCGTAACCGTCGTCCACCAGGTTTAACTCTGTAAACACGGGTACGCCCGCCTGCAAAAGCCGGGCGATGATTGCAGCGTGGGTAACGGGCGCCGTGCACACGAAGGCGGCGCGCGGCGTCTTCGCCGCCAGGGCCGCCTCAAGGCTTTCGTATGCCCGTATGCCCAGAGCCTCAGCCTCTTCACGGCGCGCGGGGGAAAGGTCCACCCCGCACAGGGAGGCCTGCGGCCGGGCGCGCTTCAGCAGGCGTGCCCGGCGCTTGCCCATGCTGCCAAGACCTATCACAAGCAGTGTTTCCATATCCGGCATTCTCCTTTGTTCCATATATACTCACAGGGTGCTCACAGGCAGGCTGCGCGCACCGCTTCGTACAGCCCGGCGCCATCCGCAATGCGGTACACCACGGCATTCTCTGTTTTTGCCTGCACAAAGGCGGCCTGCGGTGTCAGGCACACTACCTGCGCCGCATTGCCCGTGCGCAGAGTGACGTAAAGCGCCTGCTGCCCAGGTGCATCCGGCAGGTTTTCACGCAGTGTGGGCGTGCGCGCAGCGCTGCACAGTGCCTGCAGAATGGCGCTTGCCCCCTCCTGCGTCACGGTAAGCCTGCGCGCCTCTGCCGGCACCTGCCCCATTTGGGCCGCCGGCTGTGTCTGTGCCGTGCCGGCCTCATTTTCCATGGCGGCCTGCTCGCTCTGCGCCTTGTTCGCCTCAGCGTTCGCCTGTGCCTGGGTGGAGGGCGCAAAGATAAAAGCGTCCTGCGCGCTGAGCACCGAGACAGATATACCTGTGCCGGCGGCCCCTGCAGACAGAATAGGGCGCGGCAGATGCAACGCCGCACCCGCACCTACACACAGCCCAAGGCAGATACCCAGCGCCACAAGCCCCTTTTTCTGCTTTTTTACGAGACGCACCGCCAGCAGCGCCGCCAGCAGAACGGCCATCAGCGCCGTGCCCACCAGCGCAAGGCGCAACGCCTTATTCAGCCCCGGCTGCAGAAGCTGCAGAAGCTCCGGCTTCTGGCGCGCCCACAGCATGGAAAGGGCGGATACAATCTCGTCCCAGCTCATGCCCGTTCCTCCTTACAGGGTGCGTCGTAAAAGGTTTTCGGCCGGCCAAAGGCAGGGCTTTGCACCCACTGCTCCAGCGCCGCCGCGATGCGCGCCGCTGTGGGGCCGCCGTCATACGGGCTTTTTGCCCCGGCGGCCTTCCGGCGGAAGGCTGGGCTCAGCGCAGTTTCCAGCGCAGCGCGGATGCCGGCCTCGTCCGCTTCACAGCACAGCACATTGGCGCAGATGATACGCCCTTTCTGCCGCGCGCCGATATTTACGGCAGGCACGCGGAAGGTGGGCGTCTCCACCACGCCGGAAGAGGAATTACCCACCACAGCCGTCGCATACTTCATGGCCGAAAGGTAGCGCAGCACGCCAAGGCTTGTAAAAGCAGCCCACCGGCCCGGCTTTTGCGCGCACGCCTCGTCGATAAGGGCGTTGATGGCAGCGCCGCCCGCGTCTGCGTTTGATTTTGTAAAGATGACATCCAGCCCGGCAAAGCTTTCCAGCGCGCGCAAAAGCGCCCGGAACTGCGCGGTGGGGCTGGCGCCGCCCGCCGTTTCGGGGTGATAGGTGACAAGGGCATAGGGCCGCGCCAGCGCAAGGCCCAGGCTCTGGGCAAGGGCGTCTTTCTCCAAAAGCGGCAGGCTGCGGATGTTCTCGTCGCCAAGGCCGCCCACGCAGTGCACCGTCTCGGGCGCCTCGCCCATGCGCACCACGCGCGCGGCATATTCCTCGCACGCTGGGAAATGAAGCGAGGCCATTTTGGTCAGGCAGTGGCGGAAATAATCGTCCGCGGCACCGAGGGTGACGTCCCCGCCGGAAATATGCGCCAGCGGAATGCCCAAAAGCGCCGCCGCCTGCCCTGCGGCAAATATCTCGTACCGGTCGCCCAGCACCAGCACCATGTCCGGCCGGTGGGCGGTGAAATATTCAATGAACTGCTCCAGCGCGTAGGCGGTGGTCTTGGCGGTGGCCAGCGCCGTGCCCGTGCCGAATTTCAAAATGGGGATGCGCGCGTCGATGGGCACGCCGTCCGCCTCTATTTCGCGCACCGTCATGCCGAACTCCTGCGCAAGGTGTGCGCCCGTCACCACAAGGCGCACGGCCAGCACACGGCTCTGCGCCAGCGCCTTCACAACGCCGCGCAGCAGGCCGTATTCGGCGCGCGTGCCTGTTACCACACACACGGTCTTTTTTTCCACAGCACATGCCCCCCTTTGCCGGGCACCCGGCTCACAGCTCTATTTTTTCATCCTCGGCAAAATCGCGCTTTGCCGTTTTGCCCAGCACCTCGTACCAGCGCATGGGGCTGATGCCGTCGCCCGGGCGCTTTACGGTGAGGTTCTCCTGCGTGAACGCTTCACCCTTTTTGATGTCCCGCTTTGCAAGGATGCTTTTGCGGGCGATAGGCTTGTTTTTGGCCTCGCTTTTTGTCACGTGCTTGCGGCCGTCGCCCAGCGCAAGCTCTGTTTTTCGCACGCCAGCCACCATGGCGGCAAGCTCCTCCGGCGAAAGGCTGGCCTTATGGTCCGGTCCGGGCAGGGCCTTATCCAGCGTAAAGTGCTTTTCTATCACCACGGCGCCCAGCGCGGCGGCGGCAATGTCCGCCTCAATGCCCGCCGTGTGGTCGGAATAGCCCACCGGCAGGCCGAACTGCTCGCGCAGATCCTGCATGGCAAGCAGGTTCGCGTCCTCAATGGGCGTGGGGTACTCGGTGTTGCAGTGCAAAAGTGTAATAGGCCCTGCGCCGCCGTCCTCCAGAACAGAAAGCGCGTCCTCTATCTCGCTGAGCATGCTCATGCCCGTGGAGAGGATGACGGGCTTTTTCGTGGCCGCTATCTTTTCCAGATACGGCAGGTTCGTAATCTCGCCGCTGGGCACCTTCCACAGCGGCGTGCCCAGCTGCTCCAGAAAATCGATGCTGTCTAGGTCAAACGGAGTGGACAGATACGCGATGCCGATGGAATCGCAGTATTCCTTCAGCCGGGCGTGCTCGTCAAAGGTGAGGTGGATGCGCTTGCACATTTCAAGCTGGCTTTCCGCCTCGCCCGTCTCCGCCTTCTGGTATTCGGCCTTTTCGGCAAAGCGGCTGATGACCAGCTCCGGCTTTGCGGTTTGGAATTTTACGATATCGGCCCCGGCGGCCTTTGCCGCATCGGCCAGCTGTTTTGCCATGGCAAGGCTGCCGTTGTGGTTCACGCCGGCCTCGGCAATAATGAGGATGCTCATGGCTGTGCCCCTTTCCTTATGTGTTTTCCATGCGCCGGCGCATGGCGTCCAGCTCTTCCATCTGGCCCATGTCCATCCAGCAGTGCTCGCTGACGGGGTACACCCCCACGCGCAGGCCCGCCGCACGCACCTTATCCAAAATATCGGTGAACAACGCAGGCCTGCCAGGCTCTACCATGTCGATGACCTGCGGCTCCACCACATACACGCCCGTGTTCGTGAGGAAGTTCATCTCCGGTTTTTCGCGTATCTCGCGCACCTCTTCCTTTTCGCCCAGCTCCACCACGCCGTAAGGGATGGTGAAGTGCTTCACGGCGCACACCATGGTGACGGCATTGCCGTGTGCCCTGTGATACTGGTAGAGGTCCCCGAAATCGGCGTCGATGAGGATATCGCAGTTTGTGAAGAAAAACGTCTGCGTCACGCGGCCCTTCAGAAGGCTCAGGCCCCCGCCGGTGCCCAGGGGCTCGTCCTCATCGGCGTATTCCACGGTGTAATCCTTTTCTAAATCGTTGAAATACGATTTGATCATATTCTTTTTGTAGTTTACCACCAGAATGATGCGCTTGCACCCAATGTCCGTGAAGCGGTGGATGATGTGCTCGGCAATGGGCAGCTCGCCCACGGGAATAAGGGGCTTTGGCAGTATTTTTGTATACGGGTACAGCCTTGTGCCAAGGCCGCCGGCCATCATCACCACAGGCAGGTCTGCGCGCTTGCGCGTGTCGATGTCCAGGCCCGCAGCAAACTCCACATCCTCAATGCGCCCCTGCTTATCCAGAAGGGGAACGGCGCCGATGGCCTTTTCCAGCATCAGGCGCTTTGCCTCGCGCCGCCGCTCTATGGGCAGGCTTTTGGGCGAATAGTTTGCCATATCGCGCACAGGGCCCGTCAGGGCGCCGCCGCGCAGGATGTACCGGCGCACGTCCGCGTCCGTCACCACGCCTCGCAGCACGCCGCCCGGCGCCACGAACAGTATGGCGCGGCCCGTATCATTCAGCTGGTGCATGGCATCCAGCACGGTTTTGTCTTCGCCAATGATAAGCTCGTCGATGCGCATCGCGCTCGCCTCCTTTTTGCCCGCCGCGGCCCCTTACAGCGCCAGCAGCGTATCCGCCACGCGCCGGGCGTCTTCCTTTGTCAGGCTGGTAGAGCACGGCAGGTTCACGATGCGCGCCAGATAATGGCGCGCCAGCTCTTCGCCGTAGTGCTCGTTCTTCGGGTAATCTGCCTGGTCCTGAATCAGGCCCCAGATGGGCCGCGTCTGTATCTTTTCCGCAGCCAGCGCGCGGATTATGTCATCGCGGCGCAGCGGGCACTCATCGTGTACATACAGGCTGTAAAACCATTTGTTGCAGCGCACGCCCGCACGGAACGGCATGATGCCATAGCCGTGCCTGCCGTTCAGCCTTTCAAAATAGAAATCGTACATTTCGTTTTTATGCACAATGAAGCCCTCAAGCTGCTCCATCTGCGCAAGGCCCAGCGCAGCCTGCACGTTCGTCAGGCGGTAGTTGTAGCCCACCTCGTCGTGCATATAATTCAGCTCGTCCGATTTCGCCTGTGTAGAGAGGTGGCGCGCATGCTCCAGCCAGTCCGGGTGGTTCGACACCACCATGCCGCCGGAGCCGGTGGTAATGATTTTGTTTCCGTTGAAGCTGTACACGCCGACATCGCCGATGGTGCCGGCCATTTTGCCCGCATATTCGCCCTCGGTATACTTCGTGCCCAGGGCCTCGGTGGCGTCCTCTATCACAGTAAGGCCGTATTTTTTTGCCACACCCATCAATTCGGGCATGGCGGCCATGTTGCCGAACACGTGCACCACCACCATGGCCTTGATATGCGCGCCCGTGCTCTTGTTGAAGCATTTGCCGCCGCGCATCTCGGCGTTCTGCGCAAGATATTCCTCTACCAGCGCAGGGCGGATGCACAGGCTGTCGTCGCAGCCGATAAAAATGGGCTCGGCCCCGGCATAACGCACGGGGTTCACCGCCGCAATGAAGGTGAGCGTGGGCACCAGCACCTCGTCGCCGCGGCCCACGCCCGCCATCAGCATGGCAAGGTGCAGGCCGGACGTGCCGGAGTTGCACGCCACCGCGCCGGGCATGCCCACATAAGCGGCCACTGCCCGTTCAAATTCCGGCACAAGGCTGCCTCCGGTGGAAACCCATTCGCTCACCACCGCATCGTTCACATAGGCCTTTTCGTTGCCGCTGAAGTTCGGCACGCTCAGCGGGATGAATTTTTTCTCTGTCATATTCCTGTGCATCTCTTTCCCTTATATCATATCTGTTCCGTATTCACGGCGGCCGCCTTGCGCGGCTGCCCTGTCAGGCGTCTGGCCCTGCCCTGCGCCGCGCGGCCAGCCGCGCCCACAGCCCGCGCACATTTTTCAGCACAGCCGCCGCCAGCAGCGGCACCACCGCCTGCCCCAGCACCCATACTGGGCTTGGCGCGAACCACGAGAAAAAGCTTCGCGGAGCATTGATGGTGATGCTGTGCACCTCAAAGGCAAGGTTCGTGAAAATGCCGGGGTCCAGCCGCAGGCCATAGATACGGCCCTTGGGCAGCGTAAAGGTATAGCTGCCGTCTGCCTGGCGGTAACCCCATGCGCGGTGCGTGGCGTCATACTCCTCCTGCTGGGGCGAGGTTTTATAAAAAATGCAGAATTCACCCGGGTCTTTGCTGAAGGTGCAGTCCACCGTCACAGTGCGCACATAAGCGGGCGAAGGCTCCAGCACCATGCGCGGGTCCGGCGAGGTGGAGGTGAAGGTGCCCGGCTGCGTCTGCCGGGTGTCGATCAGGGAAAAGCTGTTCACATCCAGCTGCGCGGGCACCACATTGCCCATCGCGCGCTGAAAGGCGTCCTCTGCAAAGCCGGCCAGGCACACCAGCACGCTGGCGGCAAAAAACAGCACATAGCAAAGGGCAATCAGCCTTTTTTCGCTGGCAAGGGCGCTGTGCATCAGCCTTTTCAGCTTCGTCATACGATCTTGCCCCCTTCCGGCACGGGCACGAACGTCATGCCGTCCTCATCCTTTTCAATGCGGTAAAGCTGCCAGTCGCCCGCGAGGCCGTCCGAGAACAGATGCCCGTACTGCTCCTTAAAGGCGCCGTCCAGCTTGCGGATAAAGATGGCCGTGCAGCCCGTCTGGTCGATATATTCGCACACGGTCTCCGGCGTTAAGGGGTGTGAAAGGAAATATTCCACCTGCTCGTCCGTAAAATCTGCCGACACGTCGATGCTGCGCGTCAGGGTGGTGTCCATCCAGCTGCCGCCGCCGAAGCTGTAATCCACATGCACCTCGGGGTAAAATTCAAAGCTGTCCATGAACCAGCTTATACCGTTGTCCGGCATGGCGATATAAAACACCCTGTCGTCCTCTGTGAGCAGGGCCTTGGCCTGCTCTACGCTCTCGGTGTTCTTCGTCCGCTCGGAAAGCGCGCCCGTCAAATCGTTCATTACTGTCAGCTCCGCAGGCACAAAGGTGGCCACGCGCCAGGCGCACACGCCCGTCAGCGCCAGCAGCGCCCAATGCATCAGCGCACCCGGCTTCGCACGCCGCAGCGCCGCCGCAAAAACGGCAAGCGCCGCCAGCAGCCAGCCTGTATAATAGGGGTAAATATAGCGGTTGTAGTCCGTCATTTCGGCGGCTTCCGAGAACACATACACATAGGTGAAGCCGATGAAGATATAATATGCGGCAAAGCCCAGCGTGCTCCACAGGGAAAACCACGCAATGCCCCGGCGCCTGCGGCCCTTTTCCAGCAGAAAAGCCCCCAGCAGAATGGCCAGAATAAGCGCCACCACCACGGCGCCCGAGCCGTTGACAATGCGGCCCACGCCGCCGTTCTGGCTGCCCACATTGAACATGGTGAGCTTTGTGGAATAAAAGGCCTGCCACATCTCGCCCATCACGCGGGAGAACCGCTCGGTGCGCCCAATGCCGAACAGCTCGCCAAGGCCGGTGAGCAAAAGCTGCACCGGGCTCATGTTCCTGTCGCCGCCAAGGTTCGAGCGGCTGACGCCCAGCGTCATGGCCATGTGCTGGGCCCAGCCGAAATATGTGACAAGCGGCGCCAGCACAAGGCAGGCCGAATACGTCCATTTTGCGGCCAGGCCGCCCGCCCTTTTCGTAAGGCGCACGCTGTTTTTTGCCTGCACAAAAATAATGTCGAAGCACAAAATGGCCGCCGCCACAAGGGCCAGGGCAAAGCCGGTGTCCTTGGTGATGCTCACGAAGGCCACGCCCATCACGCATGTCCACAAAACGGCGGGCGTCTTTTCCTCCTGCGAAAAATACAGTGCCAGCGGCGCGCCGAACAGAAGGCCCATGGGCAGGTCTGCATACGCGCTGATATACACCGTCACCATATTAATCTCGCGGAAGTACATCGTCATCAGAAACGGCAGAAGGCACATCACAGCCGCGGCGGGCACAGCGATGTGCCAGTGCCTGCGCTCCAGCACGGAAAGCCCCGCTGCAAACACGGCGAACATCAGGATATCGTATGCCGCAAACACCTTCCACTGCACGAACTGTGCGCCCAGAAACTGGAAGGCTTCGTCCAGCATGATAAGGCCGGGCACATAGGTGGTGACGCGCATTTCGCCGGGGTTATAGGTGTAAAGCTGGCCGGTGCTCTTCACTACCTTGGGGGCAAGGCCCCAGAAGCTGAACTCGTCCCACTGGGTGAACACGGGCTGGCGCACTGCCAAAAGGGCGATGACCGCCACACCCGCCACCACAAAAAACACTGTGGCCGGGGTGACAAGGGTGCGGAAATCCAGCTGTTTGCGGCGCAGCCAAAGCCAGCACAGCGCCGCGGCAGCCATGCCGAACCATAAAATGCCCGCGGGCATCAGCTGGTCGATGCATGCCATCACCGAATACCACAGCACTGTGCCGCACAGCACGGCAAACGGCGCGGCGCCCACAGGCACCCTCCACTTTTTCGCCGCAAACACGCTCAGCACACACACGGCAAAGAACGTGACAAGGCATTCCAGAAAAGCCGTCAAAGCGTTCATCCTCTCTGCGTTGGTCTTTTTGCCGCGCAGCGCAGCGCGGAGGCGCGCCCTACGGCACCATGCACACAGGGCCCACGAAATAGTGCTGGAACAAAAGCACAGCACACACGGCCGCAGCAGCCCCGCATACGGAAAGCGCCAGCCCTTCGGCGCGGCGCCCGCCTGCGCGGGCAGGCGCCAGCACATGGCTCAAAAGCGCCGCCGCCAGCACGAACAGCATCAGGAACGCGGGCAGCAGATACCTCGCCTGCACGCCCGCCACATGGGGCAGCCCCACCGGCGTGTAGGTGATATACTGCGCTGCCAGCACGCCGAACACATAGAACACCGCCAGCCCCAAAAGCCCGGCTGCGCTCTTGGGCGTCAGGCTGCTTTTTTCATGCACGGCCAGTGCCGCACCAAGGCACAGCATCAGCACACTGAGCAGCTGCACCACCGGGATGGAAAGGTCCATGGCGCCGAAGGTGCCAAGCTCGCCTAAAAACAAGCCGCGTTCATACAGTGAGCCCACGAACACCATGAAGGTGCGCGGCAGGTTTGCCAGCACAAATTTAAGCTGTTCCATCTGGTTTACCGCATCGCCCAGATACCGCTCTACCGCCGGGTAATTGTAGCGCAGCGCGGCGCCGTACCAATCTACCAGCTTTGTAACGGCCGCCACGGCCACCACCAGCAGCACAGCCGCCACCTGCCACTTTTTGAAGCGCGCCTTCCACGCCTTTTTGGGCAGAATAAGCGGCAGCACCAGCCACAGAAGGTTAATGTACGGCTTCACAGCGTTCATCAGCAGAAACGCCGCGGCAAACACCGCAAGGTCTTTGTCTGTAATCTCGTCCTTGCAGTAATAGCTGGCGGCCAGGTAATAGCAGCCCAGCACCAGCGCGTCATAGTTGGCGCTGGCAGCGATAAACAGGCCCAGCGGCAAAAGCATCACCGCCAGAAACACCGTCTGATAGCGGCGGCAGTTCCTCAGCGCCAGCCAGCAAAGCGCCGCATACACGGCCAGGTTCGCAAGGCGCCCGGCATACAGCTGCCCCAACGCCCCAAAGCCCAGCAGACGCGCCGCCGCCATGCACAGCGCCTGCGGCAGATACGGCAGCACCTGAAACATCTGCGGCTCGGCCACACTGGGCGCATCGCCGCTTTCGCACAGGGCCGCATAGCGGCCAAACCCGTCCGCAATGCCGGTGCGCGTGCCGTCCGCAAGCTGCTTGATGGCATAGTTCTCGCTGGAGCCGCCGCCCGTGAGGAGGCCCGCCTCGTCATGCTCCAGCCAGAAGGTGGTGTTGGCGTTGACATACGAGCCGGGAAATGCCGCAAGCAGCGCGTTCACATCCGCCGGATAGGTTCTGTTATAGTCAAAATCAAAACGGCCCATGCTCACGGCGTTGGCGCGCAGGAAATGCGTGCTCTCGTCCGGCGCCTGCATGGGCGGGTTTGCAAAGCAGAACAGCGCCCCGCACAGCAGGATGGCCAGCGCAGCGCGCGCTGCAAAGCTGCGGCACAAGTACACACAGGCCCACACAGCCGCCGCACCGCAAAGCGCAAGCGCACCGGCGCACACGGCAAGGCGCCCCGCCGGGACGGCCGTGTATTCATAAAATACGCGCCAATAATATGTCACAGCCACCGCGCACAGCACTGCCAGCACCGTGCACAGCACCCAAAGGGCCACGCGGCGCTTTTTTGTCGGTCCATCTGTGGCTGTGTGCTGCATCCAAATTCGCTCCAATTTGTATAATATCTCCGTAAAATTACAGAACGTATGCCCCTGTGCGGAAGGAATCCATATGCGCACGAATCCATTCCACCGTTTCGGCAAGGCCCTGCTCAAAGGTGTAGGCGGGCTGCCAGCCCGTGAGGGCATGCAGCTTTTCGGCGCTGCCGCACAGCCGCCACACCTCGCTGTTTTCCGGGCGCACACGCTGGGCGTCGCACACCACGCGCGCGGCGGGGTTTATCTGGCGGATCAGCTCTTCGGCAAGCTGGCCGATGGAGATATCCCTGCCCGTGGCGATGTTGATTTCTTCCCCAACGGCCTTGCCGCACGCAGCAATGGCCATAAAGCCGGCGGCAGTGTCCTTCACATAGTTGAAATCGCGCGAGGACTCCAGGCTGCCCAGCTTTATCTCCTGCGCGCCGCTGAGAAGCTGCGTGATGATGGTGGGTATCACCGCCCGCCCCGACTGGCGCGGCCCGTAGGTGTTGAACGGGCGCACGATGGTGACGGGCAGGCCGAACGAGCGGTAGAAGCTTTCCGCAAGCCTGTCCGCACCTATTTTAGTGGCGGAATAGGGGCTCTGGCCCTGGAAGGGGTGCTTTTCGTCAATGGGCACATACTGCGCCGTGCCGTACACCTCGCTGGTGGAGGTGACCAGCAGGCGCTTTGTGCCCACGTCGCGCGCGGCGTTCAGCACGTTCAGGGTGCCCTTGATGTTCGTATCTACATAGCTGTCCGGCGAATGATAGCTGAACGGGATGGCAATCAGCGCCGCCAGGTGGTACACCACGTCCTGCCCTTTCATGGCCGTGCGCACGCCGTTCGGGTCGCGGATATCGCCCATGAACACCTCTATCTCGCCTTTGATGTCTTTGGGCAGCGTGTCCAGCCAGCCCCATTTGCCGAATGAATTGTAATAACAGAAGGCCTTTACCTTCTCGCCCTTTTTCACAAGCTCTTCAGTGAGGTGGCTGCCGATAAAGCCGTCCGCACCTGTCACCATCACGGTTTGGGCCATTTGCCTCTCTCCTTTGCCCGCGGCGCGGGCCGTTTATTTGCATACAGACACAAAACAGTATAATACAAAACAGCCCAAATATCAACCGAAAGGGGCGCTCCGCGCCGCCTTTTCCGGCCGGGCACAGTCGGCTTTTCCTTTACAAAAAAGCCGCCCGCCTTTATAATTGTAAAAGTATTTTATACCGGCTGTCCGCCTGCGGGCCGCGCGCCGGGCGCAAAACATTCGAAAGAAAAGGGGCGCCGTGCTTTGAGCTTCAACACACTCTCCTTCTTTGCATTTTTCCCCCTTTGCGCGGGGGGGTACTTCCTTGTGCCGAAAAAATATCAGAGCGCCGTGCTTCTTGCGGCAAGCTGGCTGTTCTATGCCTTTGTCACCCCGGCATGGCTGCCTGTGCTGGTTTTGGACAGCCTTGCCAGCTATGCCGCCGTGCGCTGGATGGCGCGCGCCGCGGGCGCCGTGCGCAGGCGCAGGCTGTGGCTTTCCGTGGGGCTGAACCTGAGCCTGCTGGTGGGCCTGAAGGCGCTGGGGGCTGCTTTGGCCGGGCTAAACGCGGCACAGAACATACTGGCGGCGCTGGAGGCCATAGGCCTGTCTGCCTCGGCACAGCGCTTTTCCCTGATACTGCCGCTGGGCATCAGCTTTTTCACCCTGCAGGCCATTGGCTGCGCGGTGGATGTGTACAGGGAAAAATGCCCTGTGCCGCAAAGCGCGGTGCATTTCTGCCTGTTCACAAGCTTTTTCGGCTTTATCTCCTCCGGGCCCATCACGCGGGCGGGCAGCTTTCTGCCGCAGCTTCAGGCGCCGCGCCGCTTTGATGCGGACAAAGCCGTCTCCGGCCTTGTGCTGATGGCGCAGGGCCTGCTGGCCAAGGTGTGCGTGGCAGACCTGCTGGCCGTCATTGCAAACGGCGTGTGGGGCGATGTGCGCGCCTATTCCGGCCCTGTGCTGGCGCTGGGAGCACTGGCGTATACCTTCCAGCTCTATTTCGATTTTTCCGGGTATTCCATGCTGGCGCAGGGCTGCGCGCGCGTTCTGGGGCTGGAGCTGCCGCAGAACTTCAACACGCCCTATTTTTCACGCTCTATCAAAGAATTCTGGCGGCGCTGGCACATGTCGCTGTCGGCCTGGCTGCGGGATTACGTCTATATCCCCCTGGGAGGCAACCGGAAGGGCACGGCGCGCAAGTATCTCAACCTTCTGGCCACCTTCGCCGTGTCCGGCCTGTGGCACGGCACGGGCCTCACCTTCCTCATCTGGGGCCTTCTGCACGGGCTGTATCAGGTGGCGGGCGCCGTGCTGGAGCCCGCGCGCGCAAAAGCCTATGCCCTGCTTCATATCCGCCGCAGCGGAAGGCTTGCCAGCGTATGGCAGTGTCTGTTCACCTTCCTTCTGGTGCACACGGCATGGGTGTTCTTCCGTGCGGCCAGCGTGCAGGACGCCCTGTATGTGCTGACGGCGCAGTTTGCAGGCGGCGCGCCCGGCGGGGCACTGGCGCAGGTGTGGGATATTATTCTGGCCGGCTTCAATGCAAAGCCTCTGCTGGCGGCGGCCTTTGCAGCCTTCCTTGCATTCAGCTTTGCCGCGTGCTGCGCGCTGGACGCCGTGCGCCGCTTTTCGCGCCGCAGCGTGCAGGGCGAGGCTACGCCTGTGCTGCTGGGGCTGGGCGGCTGGCGCTGGCTGTGCTATTATGCCCTTGCAGGGCTTATCTTCCTGGGCTTTCTGTTCAACAACGGGTATCTGACGGGCACCGTCAGCTTCCTGTATGCCAATTTCTGAAAGGGGGCGCACGCCTTGAAAAAAATCATTGCTGTGCTGGCGCTTTTGTGCGCGCCCATCCTTGTGTATTTCGGCGTCTTTCTCTGTTTTGAGCCGTACGACTACTTCGGCCTCAAGGGCGGCGCCGTGCAGGAGGACTCTTACATCACCCGCGTGCGCAGCTATTTGAACAGCCCGCAGGACGCCATCCTTCTGGGCGATTCGCGCATGGCGCATTTCGACATGGCCGAGGTGGAGCGGCTGACGGGCCGCCCATGGGCGAACCTTGCCTTCGGCGGCGCCTCCATGGCCGAGAGCATCGACCTGTTCTACCTTGCCGCTGAGGAGAACCCGAGCCTTGACACCTGCTATTTTGAAGTGAGCTTTTACACCCTGCGCACAGGCGACGAGCGTAACCGCATGGAGCATATCCGCACACTGGTGGAAAACCCGCTGGCCTATTTGTTCAATTTCGACTGCAACGCAGACATGCTCAACGAGCTTCTGCTTCGCCTGCAGGGCGTGCAGACAGGCGCCAGCCGGGATGAGGGCCACTGGACGCAGGCCGACCTTGTGAGCGAGACGGGCGAGGCGCTGCCCTACCGCAAAAACCAAATTGCCTACCTCGCCACGCTGTACGGCGCGGGCGGCATCGCAAAGGCAGGCACACTGCCCGCCGTAGAGACGGACGAGGCGGGCAGTGTGCAGAATGCGGGCGAGGTGCTGGCCACGCTGCAGGACGTAACGCCGCAGGCCTCGGCCTACAGTGTGAACGAGGAAAACCTGCAGGCGCTTGTGGAACTGGCCGGGTTCTGCCGCCAGCGCGGCATCGAGCTGACCTTTGTGTTCCCGCCGGTGGACGGCGCCGTGCAGGAATACCTGCTGGACGCGCTGGGCATCCGCAGCGAGCTTGTGCGCGTGAAAGAGACGCTTGCCGCCACGGGCGCGCAAATACGCGATTTCGAGTGTCAGCCGGAGGCCACGTTTAAAAACGACATGTTCTACGACGGCTTCCATCTGGACGCTGTGCGCGGCCTTGGCGCCTACACCGAAGTTCTGTTCGAACAAAATGATGCAAAAGAGGGGGGCGCTGTGCTTGGCGCTTGATTTTCTGTTTCTGTATGAGCATGTGGTGCGCGAATACGAGAGCCTTCTGCTTTTGAAGGCAGAGCTGGAAAAGCGCGGCTATTCCGTGGCCATTCACCAGCTGCTGGACCGCAAGAAGCTGAAATACTTCACCTGGAAAAAGCCGAAGGTGCTTGTGGCAAGCTGCATGTACGACGATGAGGCCATCAACAGCCATGTGTACAACAACGTGGGCGTGTGCCGCAAAGTGGTGAACCTACACTGGGAGCAGATGCTCTCCGACACGCAGGAGGCCGCCCCCTGGTTCAATTTCAACGGCAATGCAAAAAAGTGCGTGCAGACGTGCTGGGGCGAAAAAACGCGCCAGCGCCTGATGGCGCACGGCGTGCCGGGCGAGTGCGCCCCGGTGACGGGCGCCGTGATGATGGATTTTCTGCGCCCGGAATTCAAGGGCTATTTCAAAACAAAAGAAGCTCTTTGCCGCGAGTTTGGGCTGGACGCGCAGAAAAAGCTGTTTTTGTACATTTCTTCGTTCGGCTATGGCTCCATGAGCGATGAAGAGGTGGCCGAGCTCTCTAAGATGGCAGGGGAAGACTTTACGCAGTTTGCGCGCACCAACCGCACCAGCATGGCGCAGACGCTGGAGTGGTTCGACAGGTATCTCGCCCTTCACCCGGAGGTAGAGCTGGTGTACCGCCGCCACCCCTCCGAGTGGAACAGCCCTGCGCTGGCCGCGCTGGCGGAAAAACGGCCGAATTTCCATGTGATTTTTGCAGACAGCGTAAAGCAGTGGATTACCGCCGCAGACAATATCTTCATCTGGATGAGCACCGCCATTGCCGAAGTGTATTTTGCGGGCAAAAGCTGCCATATCCTGCGCCCTGTGCCTGTCGAGCACGAATATGACCCCGTCATTTATAAGGGCGCAGAATACTGCACCACCTATGAGGCGTTTGCCGCGGCGGCAGACTCGCCGCAGGCGCCCTTCCCTATTTCCAGAGAAATGATAGAGGGCTATTTTGACAAAAGCGAAACGCCCAGCTATATCCGCATGGCAGACCTTTTGGAGGACGTGTATAAAAATCCCCCCCGGCAGGACCCGTTCGCCCCGCCCTTCCGCCCGCATTTCAACACCCTGAAATTCTGCGCGCTGGTGGGCATCCACGCCATGTATGCCTGCGGGCTGCACCCGGAAAAGCTGCGCCGCCTTTCGCCGGGCTTTGCCAGTTTCGCAGGCCGTATTTACGGCTATGTGGACAAGGCCCATATTTCAAAACAGGAAGTGCGCGCCATGGAGGAAAAAATACGCCGCTTTGTGTGAAAAACAAAGCGGGAGCTTACACAAAAGGCAGGGGCCCTGCAAAAGCGGCCCCTGCCTTTTGTGTTACGCCTGCGCCGTGCCTTGGGCGCGGCGGTATAAAATGGGCACATCATATCCGAACGTGCGCTTGCCGTTCATCTCCATTGTCTCCGACACTTCCAGCACCTCGCTGGAAAAGCGCTCGAACAGCGTGAATTTCAGCGCCGGCGTGAACATGCTGGTGCTGCCGCCCTCCCACACGCCGCCGCGGCAGGTGTACACGGCGGGCGTAAATTTCTGCGAGGGCTGCAGGGCGCCGAACTCCACCTCGCCCATCGTCTCAAAGGTAAAGCCCGCTTTGTCACAGCCCTGCGGCAGCTCGTAAGAGGTCAGCTTCACATCCCCGCCCTGCTGTGTGAACAGAAACAGATGCGGCAAGGCATGGGTGCGGCCGTTTACGGTGTAGTAGCTTTCCTCCACCACAAACACCCCCTCAAAGCCCTGCGGCAGGCCGCGTATCTTTTCGTTGCAGGGCGTGTTCACATGGCGCGCAAAGGGAAAGGCGGCCTCCCCCTTCTCCTGCATTTCCCGGAACTGTGCGGCGTTGTCGAAGCTGCCGCACAAAAGCTGTGTAAATTGCTGCAATACATCCATCATAAGCCTCTTTCCCGCCGGGCAGGTTCGGCGCCCCAAACATCGCCATGCCGCGCAGGCATTGCTGCGCCCGCGCGGCATTCTTAAAATATAAGCGCCGCTTTGTGAACATTTCAACATCCCGGCGCAGGCGGGCGGTATTTTCCACGTTTTTCGCGTTTTGCTTGTGTTGCGTGCCAAGATGGGGTAAAATAAACACGGCCAAACCAATTTGACGGCACACAAAGGAGGGCTTTGGGATGAAATACTGCAAAAAATGCACCATGCCGGACACGCGCCCCGGCATCACGTTCGACGAAGAGGGCGTATGCTCTGCATGCCGCCACTTCGAAAGCCGGAAGAATATCGACTGGGACAAACGCTGGAAAGAATTTGAGGCGCTGTGCGACAAATACCGCGGCATGAACGGCCCGGGCGGGTACGACTGCGCCGTGGCCGTCTCCGGCGGCAAGGACAGCCACTTTCAGGTGTATATCCTGAAAGAAGTGATGCACATGAACCCCATCCTGTTCTCTGCCGAGGACAACTTCCCCATGACAGAGGCGGGCAAGCACAATTTGAGAAATATCTCGGAGGAATTCGGCTGCACCATCATCACCTGCAAGCCTAATATCCGCGCCCAGAAAAAGCTGATGCGCGCCTTTTTTGAAAAGTACGGCAAGCCCACCTGGTATGTGGACAGGCTTATTTACACCTTCCCGCTGCACATGGCGCTAAAGTTCAACACGCCGTTTTTGTGCTATGGGGAAAATGTGAGCTTTGAATACGGCGGCAATGCCGACGAAGAGACGTATTCCGCCCGCGGGCAGATAGAAAACGGCGTGGCCGTGGGCTTCCCGAAGGAAGAGCTGCTGAGCTACGGCGTCACCGAGAACGACCTCGCCCTCACCGAGGCCCCTACCGCCGAAGAGCTTGCCCGGCTGGACCCGTTCTACCTGAGCTATTTCCTTCCCTGGAACAGCTACAAAAACTACCAGTTTGCCAAAAGCCGCGGCTTCCACGACCTCACCCACGAGTGGGACCGCACGCATCATGTGGAGAATTTCGACCAGGTGGATTCCCGCGCGTATCTGGTGCACTCGTGGCTGAAATACCCCAAATTCGGCCATGCCACGGCCACAGACTATACCGCGCGCTATATCCGCTACGGCATGCTGAGCCGCGACGAGGCCGTGCGCCTTGTAAAAGAGCACGACGGCTATCTGGACCCGCTGTGCGTGCGCGATTTCTGCGAGTTCTGCGGCTATACGGAGACCGAGTTCTGGCGCATCATGGACGGCTTTTACAACCGCGACATCTTCTACAAGGACGAATATGGCCGCTGGATGCTCAAGCACCCCATCTGGGAAGAGCAGAAATAGGCCCTTCTGCGCGAAACGCCCCGCTATGCGGGGCGTTTTTTGCTTCAAAATGGTTTTCTTTGCCCCGTTTTTTTGCTATACTGAAAAAAACGAAAGCGCGCGGCGCAGAAAGAAGGCTGTGGACATGGACAGCATCATCATCGGCATCGCAGGGGGCACGGGCTCCGGAAAAACCACACTGACGCGAAGGCTGAAGGAGCGCTTCGGCCAGGATGTATCCGTCATCAGCCACGACAACTACTATAAGCGCCACGACGAGCTGCCCTATGAAGAGCGGTGCAAGCTGAACTACGACCACCCGGACGCCTTCGACACCGACCTGATGGTGGAGCAGATCGGCGCCTTGCGCCGCGGCGAAACCATCGCGTGCCCGGTGTACGATTTCACGGTGCACAACCGCTCCAGCGAGACGCTGCTCATCGCGCCCACCAGCGTCATCGTGCTAGAGGGCATCCTCATTTTCGCAGATGAAAAGCTGCGCAGCCTGATGGACGTGAAAATTTTTGTAGACACAGACGCCGATGTGCGCATTCTGCGGCGTGTGGTGCGAGACGTAAAAAAGCGCGGCCGCAGCCTGGACAGCGTGGTAAAGCAGTACCTCACCACGGTAAAGCCCATGCACGAGCAGTTTGTAGAGCCTTCCAAGCGCTATGCGGACATCATCGTGCCCGAAGGCGGCAAAAATCTGGTGGCGCTGGATATGATTATCCGGCGCGTAGAGCATCACATCCGGCAGAACGGCGGGGCATAAAGCCCCGCCGCCGGACGCGCCGGCGCAGGAAGCTATCGCCCCTGAAAGGCAGCCTTTGCGCACAGCTTCTTCCGGTTTCCCTGATGGGCGCAAAGGGGGGCTGCGGAAAGCCTCCCTGCCTGCATCAAAAATTGCCGCTTCAGGGCTGCCGGGCAGTTTTGCCCGGCGGTTTTGAAGGAATGGTATGTAAAAAAGCCCGGCAGTCCTGATGAACTGCACCCCATTTGTTAGACAGTATGGTATACTGAATAACAAGTGGGGTGCTTTACTATGCCAAAAGGAATAGCAAACAAACGATACACGCCTGAATTCAAGAAGCTAGTGATCAAGACCATGCTGGAGGAAAAGCTGAGTTACAGTGAAACAGCAAGACGGTTCGACATAAGCGATCATCATCGCATTCAGGATTGGGAACGCATCTATTTAACCGAAGGTGCGGAAGGCTTTGCAGTGGAACGACGCGGCAGGAGGCACAAAGGCAGCCCGAATAAGCAACTGCCGAAACAAGTAGAAGAGGATTTGCTTGCTGAAGTACAGCGGCTTCGTGCGGAGAACGAGTACTTAAAAAACTTGCAAGCCTTGGTTTTGGAGAGAGAGCGACGCCAGGGGAAAAAGCCCAGGTAGTCCAAAAGCTGAGGCCGAGATATCCCTTATGCCTTCTGCTTGAAATCGCTCACTTACCTCGTGCTACTTTCTATTACCATCTGAAGCGAATGGGAAACCCGGATAAATACGCAGAAGCAAAAGCAGAGATTTCCTCCATTTACCACGAAAACAAAGGCCGGTATGGTTACCGACGTATCACCGCGGCATTACACAACAAGGAGATATATCTGAACCACAAGACAGTGCAGCGACTCATGAAGGAGCTGGGATTGGTTTGCCGTGTCAGAGTCAAAAGATATCACTCTTACAAAGGAGAAGTGGGGCGGATTGCACCGAATCTGCTCAACCGAAACTTCTATGCGGAAAAACCAAACCAGAAATGGGTCACCGACGTGACAGAGTTCAGTCTATTTGGTCAGAAGCTCTATCTTTCTCCCATTCTGGATTTACACAACGGGTATTTGGTGAGCTATGCCATCTCTGAGCGACCGGTTTTGAGCATGGTAACAACAATGCTTGCCAAAGCTTTTTCAACCATACCAGATGGGACAGGTCTCATTCTCCACTCCGACCAGGGCTGGCAATACCAATACAAGCAGTACCAGCGTATGCTCAACGCAAAAGGCATTCGGCAAAGTATGAGCCGCAAAGGAAACTGCCTGGACAATGCAGCAGCAGAAAACTTCTTCGGCCTGCTCAAGAGTGAATTGCTTTATCTGCAAAAGTTCCACTCCATGCAACACTTCAAACAAGAGCTTATTGACTATCTGGACTACTACAATAACCGACGGATTAAGGCAAAGCTAAAGGGCCTGCAGCCTGCGGTTCACAGACAACAAGCCCTTTCGGTTGCTTAAACAATTTTTATTTGAAATTATTGTCTAACTTTTTGGGGGCACTTCATGGCGGCTTGCCGGGCTTTTTTCGTGCATCAGGCGCCAAACCCGGTGCTGCCTTGCGCCAGCGCGCCGTTCTCCGGCCCTTTTCCGGGCGGCAGCAGGCAGAATTTTTTCAAAAAGGCGCTTGACTCTCACGCCGCGTCATAGTGTAACATCACCTGTGAAAGGAGGCCGCAGACCATGGAATACACCGTAAAACAGCTGGCCGGGCTGGCGGGTGTCTCTGTGCGCACGCTTCATTATTACGATGAAATAGGGCTTTTGCCGCCCGCGCGCGTCACGCAGGCCGGCTACCGGCTGTACGGCCCGGCACAGGTGGATGCGCTGCAGAGCATCCTGTTCTACCGCGCGCTGGGCATGCCGCTGGCACAGATACGCCCTTTGGCCGCTTTGCGCGGCGAGGCGCGCCTTGCCGCCCTGCGCGCGCACCGCGCGGCGCTTCTGGCCCGGCGCGATGCGCTGGACAGCCTTCTTTCCACACTGGATAGAACCATTGAGCAGGAGAAAGGAGGAGTTTCCATGCAGGACACTGAAAAATTTGCCTGCTTCAAGCAGGCGCTGGTGCAAAAAAATGAGGCGCAGTATGGCGCCGAGGCGCGCAAGGCCTATGGCAAAGAGGCTGTGGACGCCGCAAACGCCAGGCTGATGGGCCTGAGCGAAGGGCAGTTTGCCCAAATGCAGGCCGCCGAGCAAAAGCTGTTTGGCCTGCTGCGCGAGGCCGTGAGCCAAAACGCGGCGCCCGGCGGCAGCATGGGGCGTCAGGCCGCACAGCTTCACAAGGAATGGCTGTGCTTCACATGGCCGCACTATTCCGCGGCCGCGCACAGGGGCCTTGCCCGCCTGTATGTGCAGGACGAGCGCTTCACCGCATATTATGACAGCGCCGCAGGCGCAGGCGCCGCACAGTTCCTGTGCAGCGCCGTTGAGGCGAATGCATAAAAGCGGAACACAAAATTTTGGGGCTGTGGCCTTTCGTCACAGCCCCGGATACATAATTTACGAAAATATCACACTTTAGCAAGTACCACTCTTTTGCCGTACGCAGCTATCAATCTCTTCTTTTGACGGCATAGCCGGAATGGCTCCTTTTTTTGTTGTAGTAAGGCTGCCCGCCGCATTGGCAAACTTCATGGCTACCCTCCACTGTGCCTGTGTGAGGGCAGCAATATCTTTGCGCGCCGCACACCCATATTCAGCGTGCAGCTTCCACAGCAATGCTCCCCAAAACGCATCGCCTGCACCCGTCGTGTCCACCACGGGCACATCGTATGTAGGCAAAAAGGCTTCGCACGCAGGGGCACTACAGTAGGCTCCCTTTGGGCCCAGTGTTACCACCACTGCTACAGGTCCGTGTTGTTGCAGCGCGCGGCAGCCATTGCCCAAATCATTTTCCCCTGTGAGAAGAAAGAGTTCGTCTTCCGATACCTTTACGACATCTGCCAGTGCTGCCGCTTCCAACAGCTCTTTCTTTGCACGGCCAATATCCGGCCAGAGGAAGGGGCGGTAGTTTGGGTCGTAGCTCACCAATGCCCCCGCTTTGCGCGCGGCCGATGCAGCATACAGTGTGGCCGTGCGGCAGGGTTCATCCGTAAGGGAGACGCTGCCGAAGTGAAATACACCGCACCCATATATAAACGCGGACGGCACTTCTTCTTTCCGAAGCATAATATCTGCGCCCGGCTTGCGGTAAAATGTGAAACTGCGGTTTCCCGTCTCATCCAACTGCACAAAGGCAAGGGTGGTGGGGACATTCTCATCCCGCACCAGTGCGCTTGTGCCCACCCCGCCCTTTCGCAAGGACGCAAGCAAGAAATCTCCAAAAGCATCTGTGCCCACCTTGCCGCAAAAAGCCGTTTTTCCACCCAGTTTCGCATACATGGCCAGCACATTGGCCGGCGCGCCGCCCGGGTTCCGACTGAACAGCTGCATGCCCAGCTCGTTTTGCCCGGCAGGTGTAAAATCGATCAGACATTCCCCGATTGCCGCAAGATCCACTGATTTTTGCAAAGCGCTCACCCTTTCACAGTCTCAAAGTATCTGGCTGAATTCCACCCGTTCTCCCTGCGGGCCACAAATGGTAAAAAAGCGCACGCCCTTTTGCCAGAACGGCAGAAAACAAATTCCTTTTTCCAATACAAGATACTCCATTTTCTGCACCATGTCAAAGGCCGCCGCAATATCCGTCACATCAATGGCAACATGGTCGATGGCGCCGGGATGGCCCGCGGTATTTTCTCTTTGATACAGCTCCACCATCAGCCCCTTCAGCTTCATAAACACCACCGGGCCGCCTTTCTGCCTCGCGGCGCGAAAGGCCTCTTCAAAGCCTAAGCTTTCATAAAAACACACCGCGTCATCCATGTTTTCCACCGGGATGCCCACATGCTGAAGCCCTGTGGCCAGATCCGCCATTTCGCTCATACTGCGCCTCCGTTCTTCGTGCCCTCGAAAAATGCGCGCGGCACCTGTATCAGCATGGCGTCGATATCCTCCTGCGCTACCCCGCTTTTCAGAAGCTGCGGCACAACATGGTCTGCCAGATGTGTATACTGGAAGTGAAGGGTATCCAAGTCCACCTTGCTTCGTTCATTCCACTCATTGTCGAATTCGTCGATAAACACACTGCAATCATGCGAAAGCACCAGTTTATCGCGCCAGCCGCGTTTCACAAGCTGTGCTAACACGGCAATGCGTTTTTCATCGGGGAATATCCAATCCAGCCCAAAACGATCCAGCCCAGCATAGCTTCCCCTCCTGAGAATGCCTTCTATAAAGGCCACATCATCCGTATCTCCAAGATGACCAATGACCATTTTTCCGGCCGGTACGCCGTGTTCAAGCAAAAACTCCTGTTGAGCAGGGGCACAGCGGTTTTGAATGGAAGTATGAGTATACACGGGCAAGCCTGTTTCCCTCTGGACCTCAGCAATAATCTTCAGCATATGGCGGTTTGCCGCAGAAAGGCCATACCTGTCCGTGGCGCATTTGATGATGCCCGCCTTGGATGTCGTCCCCTGTATCCCCTTTTCCACTTCATTCACAAGGCGCCTGACCATTCGGCTGGTCTCCTTGCCTACCAGCCACACCTCTTCATACCAGTAGAAACCGGTAGATGCTATTACATGCATCTGAGCCTTCTCACTTACTTCACGGATGATATCGATATCCCGGCCCAACCCCGGTGGTGTGGCATCTACAAAAGTAGAAAAGCCACGTTCTTTCAGCCGCTTTAGCATACGCACTGCCAAGCTGACAAATTCAGCACGATCCAGCCAATCGGGGTAACTCTGCCGCGCTGTCCAGTTGGCACACAAGATATGCTCATGCATCAGCGTACGCCCCAGCTGAGCTGTATCTACAGGGCCGAGCACAGTGTTAATCTTCATTTTCAGCCCTCCCGTATATTTTTCAATGTGCGCGCCCCTGTCACCAACTTCATAATTTCATCTTCTGTATACTGTCCGGCCGATACAACACCAAGGCTTTTTCCGTTGGCCAGCAGAAGCAACCGGTCACTCATAGAGAGAAGTTCCGGCAGCTCAGAGGATATCATGATAATGGCGTATCCCTCTGCCAACAAGCTATTCATAATCTTGTATATTTCATTTTTTGCTCCGATATCAATACCGCGCGTAGGTTCATCCAAGATCAACAGGCGCGGATGTGCCATCAGGCAGCGCCCCAGCACCACTTTTTGCTGGTTACCACCAGACAGTGCCTGCACCCGCACATCCATACTGTTCGCTTTAATACGTAGTTTATCAAAATAGCGGCCACAGGCCTGCTTTTCCTTTTCTTTGTGAAATATACCAAAGTGGTTTGTCAGTTTTTCCATACTGGAGAGCGTCAGATTTTCTCCAATGCTCAGAAGACCTACAAGCCCATCTGCCTTCCGGTCCTCGGTAACAAGGCCGATGCCGCTGCGGATAGCTCTTCGTGGATCCTGCGGCAGATAGGGCTTTCCCTCCAACAAAAATGAACCGCTGGAAAGAGGTAGCTTTCCAAAAACAGCGTTCACCAGTTCACTTCGCCCGCTGCCCACAAGCCCGCACAGACCGAGAACCTCGCCCCGCCGTACCTGAAAGCTCACCCTCTCCACAATATTTTTGGCACGGTTATAAGGGTAGGGAACCGATATATCCCTTGCTTCAAACAGTACCTCACCAAGCGACACATGCTGCTTCGGGTAATAATTCTCCAATTCACGGCCAATCATTTCGGTAATGACACTGTCTACATCCACCTCTCTGGTCAAATGTTCACTTATCACACAACTGTCACGCATCACGATCAGCCGGTCAGAATGGGTAAACACTTCATCCAGCTTATGAGAAATCAAAAGGCAGGTGATTCCTTCACTGTTCAGCTTGTGGATGATCGCGTACAGATTGTCCGATTCCTCTTCGCTCAATGCAGCTGTAGGCTCATCCAGCACCAGAATACGCGGCTTTCCTGCCAGTGCTTTGGCAATAGCCACCAGCTGCTGCTGGCTTGGGTTCAGTGTAAGCAGCTTGGCCGCAGGCTGCACGAAAGACAACCCTACCATATCCAGATACCGGCGTGCATCGCGCTGCAATGCCTTCCAGTCTATCGTACCCAACCTGTTCTTTTTCCAATGGCCCAAAAACAAGTTTTCTGCCACAGTGAGCTCGTTATGCATGTTGAGCTCCTGATAAATCATGGAAATCCCGCTTTTTTCGCTTTGGCTGGTGTTGGCAAAGCTTACCTTTTTCCCCTCAAGCCATATCTCCCCCTCAAAACTTCCCTCAGGATAAAAACCGCTAAGGATTTTCATCAAAGTAGATTTGCCTGCCCCATTTTCTCCCAGCAATGCAAGCGTCTCGCCGCGCTTTGCACACAAATTTACATCATTCAGCGCCATTATGCCAGAAAATCTTTTCGTGATGTGGCGCATCTCCAACACCGCATCAGTCATTGCTCTCACCTCTGGCTCCAAGCGTTTTAGCCTGCGTCTTGCCTGTTCCGCCCGTCAGCATCCGGCGGCGGCGCATCGTGTCCACAATGACAGCAAGAATAATGATGGCACCAATAACGATATTCTGCCAATAGGTGTCTACTGACAGGATGACCATAGCGTTGTTCAGCACCTTGATGATGGCGCAGCCAATCAGCGTACCCACAATAGAGCCATTTCCACCAGACAGGCTTGTGCCGCCGATAATGACAGCTGCAATGACATTCATCTCATACCCCTCGCCCGCACCGGGTGTAGCTGTTCCACTTTTGCTAGCCAGCAGGATACCGCTGAATGCAGCCAGCGCGGCTGTGATAATATAGGTGACCACTTTGATTTTTTTGATATCAATGCCTGAAGTATTTGCCGCCGCCTCATTACCTCCCACTGCCATCACACTGCGGCCAAAGCTTGTGTTGCGAAGCACGAATACCGCCAACAGCAGCAGTGCCAGCGCTATGAAGATAGGCGCTGGGAAGCCAAAAAACCGTGTTTGCGCCAATGCGTTGAAAGCGTCCGGAAATGGATACACAGGGCGGCCTTCGCTCAATACGTTCACAGCACCCTTCACCATATACATCATGCCCAGCGTAGTGATGAAGGGCGGAATACCGAATGAAACGATGATAAGGCCATTTATAAAACCAATCCCTGCTCCAACAGCTAAGCCAAGCATTACTGCCAACACAACAGGCACACCGTTTACCAGAGCAAGGCCTGTGCTATAGCCACTCAGCGCTACTACAGAACCTACCGACAGATCCATACCGCCACTGATGATTGTGAAGGTCATACCGATGGCAATAATAAAATCCAAGGAAATATAGTTCAATGTATCAGCTACATTACTGCGGCTGAGAAAGTTCGGGTTCAGCACCGCTGCCACCGCACAAAGCACAAGCAATGGCACCAGAATACTGACTTCCGGCTGATGCAGGAGGCGCCCCGCTGCGGACAGCACACGCTCTTTTTTGTTTTCTTTCATGGCGTACAACTCCTTATGTCTAATCAATATGCCCTGCACAGCAGCGCAAAGGCCAGTTAGGCCGGAACATCCCCCGCCCCGCCCCTGTTCCTGCCATAGGTGCCCCGCAAGGTTCAGCCCTCTGTTTTATAGGTGTCTATATTGTCTTTAGTCACCAGTACACACCCGGTATCTACACGCTCCGGAATTGTTTCCCCATTCAGAAGCTCCACCATATACTGCACTGATAAATAGCCGCCGTTCACTGGGCGCTGCGCAATCGTACCGTAGATCTCTCCATTTCGGATCATCTCCAAAGTCTGATCCAAATCATCGAAGCCAATCAATAAGATCTCACCTGTGCGGCCCTGCTCTGCGATGGCCTGGGCAGCACCAATCATATCATTGGATGTAGTACCCAGCATGGCATTCATTTCCGGATAAGCCTGCATCATAGCCTGCGCTTTCTGCGTGGCCTGGCCAAGATCTGTATTCGCTGATTCCACTGCTAAAATCTCAATGCTGTCTTCCCCAGCCACAGCCTCTTCAATGCCGTCTACGCGCTGATTCACATTTTCGCTGTCCAGCGCACCAGTAATAATGCCCACTTTTGCCTCACCGTTCATGGCCTCAATCAGCGATTGCCCCAGCACTCGGCCCGCCTCTGTGTTTTCCGTACCGATAAAGCTGGAACGTTTGCTATTGGGCGAGTCGGCATCCAAGCAGATAACAGGGATACCTTCATCTACCGCCCGGTCTATCACCGGAGCAAAGGCGTTGCCATCCAGCGCTGCTACAATGATGCCGTCTGCCTGATTGGCAATAGCCGCCTCCATCATTTGAATCTGTTGCTGAGTATCTATTTTGGAAGGGCCTACGAAATCCAACTCCACGCCAAACTCCTGCGCGCCCTGTTCAAGGCCTTCGCGCACATCGCTCCAATAGGAAAGGCTTGTATTGGGGCAGATAAAGCTAACCTTGTAAGCGTCCCCATCTCCGCCGCCCGTCAGAGAGGATGATACAGCCGAGTTGTTAGATGCCGGCTGTGAAGAACACGCAGCCATGCTCAGTGCAATGCCTGCAGAAAGAATTATTGCCAAAAACTTTTTCATAATAAAACCTCCATTTTTCCCGAGTCGATAATTAATCGATTGCGCAATCGATTTACTTTCCATAATACTACCTGTTTCTCTATTTCAGTGTCAATCGGCAAATTCGCCAAAAAGCATACTTTGATTTTGTGTTTTTGTATAAAATTGTTATTTTTAATTGAATTTAAGAAAAACTATTTGACACATTTTTGAATTACTCCTATAATTTAGAAAAAGTTATACGCCGTGCGTAATCGATTTATATTTTATTACGTTGCGGCAGAGAGAGGGGTATCGTCCTTTGGCCAAAGCTAGAATAAGTGATGTTGCCCGACTTGCCGGCGTGTCAACTGCTACTGTCAGCCATGTGATCAACAATACTCGTTTTGTGTCAGAAGCCACCCGAAAGCGCGTGCTGCAAAGCATTGCAGAACTAGACTACAGCCCAAACGAGATGGCTCGCATTTTGAAAACAGGGAAAAAGAAGCTGATCGGCTTTATTGTACCCGATATTTCCAACGAGTACTTCTCCGCTTTAATTGAAGAAGTGGAACGCACGGTGGCCAGTCAATCGTATAAGTTGATCGTCACCAATACACGTGAAAACGAACAAAACGAGCTGGACAGCATCCGTGCGCTGACCAGCGGCATGGTAGACGGCCTGTTAGTCGCCAGCACAGCGCACAGCTTTCGCTCTTTGCGAGAAGCTGTGCCGGAAGACTTTCCTGTTGTTTTAGTAGACCGCACCTTTCCCGATTCCTCCTTCAGTTCCCTTACTATTTCCAGCCACAGGGCTGTATATCAGGGCGTTACAGCCATGATCGAAAAAGGGCATAAAAATATTGGCTACATTGCGGGACTTCAGCATATTTCTACTGCAATTGAACGCCTGCGCGCCTATAAAGATGCCTTACATGACAGTCGCCTGCCAGTTCAGGAGGATCTGATTTGCTTTGGAGATTCCATGCACAACAGCGGGAATTTATATGTGGGTGAGCTTTTGCAGCGAGGGTGCACCGCTATTGCTGTTTCCAATAACGCCATGGCGGAAGATGTGATATACTACTGCCATAAACATGGCGTTGTAATTGGAAAGGATGTAGATATCCTCACCAGCAACTTGGATGATCGCCGCTATTATTATCTGGGAAAAATGGGATATGTACGCCAGCCCGCGCTGGAATTGGCTCAGGCTGCCGGCCAGCAGATCATGGCATGCATCGCCGACCCTAATGCGCCTGCCAAGGATAAGATATTTCAGGCAACATATATGGAAATAGGCGGCTAAAGCTTTAAACTCTAAAAAAGCACCCGCCCTGCGGCCTTGTGATGAACAGGTCCAGTAAAAATGGACAGTGACAAAATACCCCCTGATGTAGGAAAATAGACTACATCAGGGGGTATTGTCATGGAGAAACGAAATTACACACATGTTCAAGACACACATGTTCAAGCTCTGCTTCCAGAGATTAAAACTATGTTGGCAGAGGGGAAAACGCAGCGGGAAGTAGCAGAGTACTATGGATTCAAGGATAAATATGTGGTCAAACAACTGCTGACACGGGAACGTAGGAAAGCACGAAAGCTGAAGGCAGGAATCGCATCACGCCCTAAGGGCAGGCCGAGGAAAGGCGATACGCCCAGAGACATTGTGGCGGAGCAGGCCTATGAGCTCCAGCGGCTGCGCATGGAAAATAAACTACTGCGGGATTTTCTGCGCTTTGCAGAAAGGAAGTGAAGGCAAGGATAAAATGCTACATCATCTATCGCCACAGAACAGAATATCCCGTGGCAGTCATGTGTGAATTCTTTGGAGTGTCCAGAAGCGGCTACTATGCCTTTGTCCATCGCCTGGGCAGGCCGGAGAAGGACGCGGATCTTGCAGAAGTGATCACACAGCAGCGGGAACGCAGTTTTCGCACCTACGGTTATCAGCGGATGTGGCTATGGCTGAAAAGTCAGAATATTTTCCGCAATCCCGAAACTGTGCTGCGGGTTATGAAGAAGTATAATCTTCTCTCTGAGATACGCCGCCGCAGGAAATGGCAGCAGCTGGGGCAGCAGGTACACAAGTACAAGAATCTGCTGAACAGGGACTTTCACGCAGACAAGCCCAACAGCAAATGGGTGACGGACATCTCCTGCATCCACACCAAGCAGGGCGTACTGTATCTTTCCATGATCGGGGACCTCTATGACAACAGCATTGTGGCCTACAAAACAGGAACGGAACAAACAGTGAACCTGGTCTTGGACACCATTCGTCTGGCCATGAAGCAGGAGAAAAAGAAGGTCGCTGTGGAGTTGCAGCTCCACAGCGACCAGGCTGCTCAGTACGCCCCACAAGCATATTTTGAGCTAACTCAAACATACGGCATTACGCCGTCTATGTCAAGACGTGCAAACCCCTATGACAATGCAATGGCGGAGAATTTCTTCTCTATCCTCAAAACAGAATGTATTTACCGCCACAAACCGGCTACCTTCTCACAGGCCAATGAGTTGATTGATCGCTATATTTACTTCTACAACCATGAGCGCACCCAGATAAAAACTGGAGAGGCGCCGCTGGTGCGGCGCCTCTCCGATTAAAATTCAATCTTTCCTACCAGGGCTCTTTTTTGTACTGTCCGCACAATCTGGGGCGGTTCAGTGATGCCTGCAGGGCGGGTGTCCTATTTTCATCTTTATCTTCTATCTTATATCTAACCCGTTCAATGCTCCAGCAGAGACACCTCGGAAGAAAATTCCCCCTCCGAGGCCGGATGGGGCGCCTGCGCAGGCGCCTCGCACAGCGGGAAGGTGACGGTGGCTTTGAACAAATCGCCGTCCGTCTCTACGGCAAAGGTGCCGCCCTGCAGCTCGGCAAAGCTTTTGGCAATGGCAAGGCCAAGGCCGCTGCCCTCGGTATTGCGGCTTTTGTCGCCGCGCACAAAGCGCTCGGTAATGGCGGCGGCATCAAAATCCAGCTCTGCGGAGGAGACGTTTTTCATGGTGACGACGGCGCGCCGGCCCTCGCGCTGCAGCGAAATATAGGCGCGCGTGCCCGCAAGGGCATACTTGGTGATATTCACCACCAAATTTTCCAGCACGCGGAAGGTCTTCTGGCCGTCCAGCTCGGCGTACAGCTTTTCGGGCGGGAGGATCCAGCGGAAGTCCACCCCGCAGGCGGCGGTGGCTTCCTCCAGCTCAAACTGAAGCTGGCGCATGAGCGACGCAAGCTCCACCGTCTCTTTGTGCAGCGTCACACTGCCGGAGGCCGCCTTGCTCATTTCGAACAGGTCTTCGATAAGCCGTTTCAGTCGCTGGCTTTTCTTCTCCAGCGTGGCCACATATTCCCGCCGCGTGGCCTCGTCCAGCGAATCGTCCTTCAAAAGGTCCACATATGTGATGATGGCCGTAAGCGGCGTCTTCAAATCGTGCGAGACATTGGTGATAAGCTCTGTCTTCATGTTCTGGCTGCGCACTTCTTCCCGCACGGCGCGGGCAAACCCGGCCTGCACGGCGTTCAGCTCTTCGCGCAGGGGGTTCAGGATCCCCACATCCTCTTCCAGAGGGGCATCCAGGTTGCCCTGCGCCATGTGCTGCGCGTGCGCCAGCACGGTATTGTAATTTTTCTGCAGGCGCGCAAACCAGCGGCGCAGAATGAAAAACAGCACAAAGCTGTAAATAAGCGCCCCCGCAATGCCTGCGAACCAGACAGAACACAGCAAAGCCACCAGAAGAAAATTGATGGACAGCAGGCGGAACAGCGTGCTCTCTACCGGGCGGCGCAAATCCACAGCGGCAAAGCGGCGCACGGCCGCGCCGCAGGCGCCCCACAAAGCGGCCGGCACACGCACCAAAAGGCACCGGCAGCGCAAATAGCGCCAGAAGCCGTCCCGCAGGCCCGCGCCCAGCGCCGCGCCCGCCTCGAACACGAAAAACACACCCAGCCACAGCAACCCCGCCGCCACGGCTTTTCCCAGCAGCATGCTGTCGTCTGCATCTAAAAAGAACAGCGTGTGCGCCACATTGGCAAACGTGCCGTCGCGCGCGGCCCACACAATATGGCCCGCGCCGTCTACGCAGCACGCCAGCATGCAAAAGCCGATGAACACATGCCATTCCAGCGGCAGCCTGCCCCAGAAGCCCCGCCCCAGGCCAAGACGCCGCCAAAGCGCCCCCAGCAGCCCGGCGGCCAGCGCCAGAGAAAACACCAGCACCGCGGCCACGGTGTAGAACTGACAGAACAGCTCGTCCTCCTGCGGGATATACAAAGCGGGGATATCGCGCCAGTCCTGCTCTTCAAACGCGCTCAGGGGGCCCTGCCAGTCTTCCAGCGCGCTCTGCTCGTCCTCATACAGTTGGCCATAGGTTATCACCGTGCCCGGCCGTATGCCGCTGCCGTAAGTTTCCTCCATCTCGGCAAAATAGCGCTGCGCCTGCCGCGCAGACCAATCCGTGCCCACCGCCGCCAGCAGCACCGTGAGCAAGGTGACGCACACAAACGTCACCGCCAGCCGTATAAAGTTAAAGGGCTTCAATCTTGTAGCCAATGCCCCACACCACCTTCAGGTATTTCGGGTTTTTCGTGTCCAGCTCTATCTTTTCGCGCAAATTGCGCACATGCACCATGATGGTGTCTGTGTTCACAGCCTTTTCGTTCCACACGCGCTCATATATCTCGTCCGCCGAAAACACATGTCCCGGGTTTTTGATGAGCAGCGCCAGTATCTTAAATTCCAGCGGCGTCAGTTTCACGGGTGCGCCGTCCAGCGTAACAGTGGCCGTCTCTTCGCAAAGCTCCAGCCCCCCTACACAATAGCGCGGCGGGCCCTGCTGTTCCTGTTTGCCGCCCGCCATGGCCAGAAACCGTTCGTAGCGGCGCAGGTGGCTTGCCACGCGGGCCAGAAGCTCCATGGGAACAAAGGGCTTTGTAATATAATCGTCCGCGCCCATGTTGAGGCCGGTAATCTTGTCGATATCCTCCGATTTTGCCGAAAGCATAAGCACCGGGAAATCATACTTTTCCCGCAGCTTCAGCACCATGGTGATGCCGTCCATCACGGGCATCATCACGTCCACGATGGCAAGGCTGATATTCTGTTGTGCCAGCATCTCCAGCCCCTCTTTGCCGTTGGCGGCCTTGTGCACGGTATAGCCTTGGTTTTTCAGATAAATGGAAACGCCCTCGCGGATCTCGGCGTCGTCCTCCACCACCAGAATGTGTGCCTTCATGTTCTGCGCCCTCCCCATGGCCTGCTGTGCGCAAAGGGCACGGGCATGCCCGCGCCCCGCGCGCTTGTTCCTTTATGATACCCTTTTCCCGGGCCGTATGCAACCTGCACACAGCGGCGCGGCACAGGGCGTCAGGCTAGCAGGCGGCCAACTGTGCGCGAAGCCGCAGCTTGGCGCGGTAAAGCTGCGTATGCACTGTTTTGGGCATGCGGCCCAGCGCACGGGCGATGTCATCCACCGGGCAGCCCTGCAGAAAATACAATACGCTGACAGTCTGGTACGGCTCGGGCAAAGCGCGTATCTTCTCCTGCGCAGCGCGCGAGGCAATGCGCAGCTCTGCCTGTGCCGCAAGGCTTTCCGTGCAGGCAGGCGCTGTGCACGCCGTGCCTTCCGCGGCAAAATCAGTCAGCTGTGTGCGGCGGGCCCAGGCGCTTTTCAAATGGTCTTTCGCTTTGTTGGCCGCAATGCGGCACAGCCAGGCCTTCTGCGCGCCGTCCGGGCAGGCGCTGCGGTGCACCCAGGCGGAGAGGAACGTTTCCTGGGTGAGGTCCTGCGCGAGGTGCTCGTCGTGCACAAGGCGCAGGCACACGGTATATACAAGCTTTTCGTATTGCTCCATCATGGCATTGAATGCGCAGGGCTCCATAGCCGGGCCGCCTCCCTCTTGTATCGTTGCCCCTTATTTTACACAGGGAAACGAAAAAAGGCCGCGCCAAAAAACGAAAGAAAACCGAAAGATTTTCTGAAAAAGCAGAAAATCTTTCGGTTTCACGCCGTTGTTCTCCCATTATTCGCCATCAGGCATTGCACGGCCGCGCGCAGAAAGGAACAGCATCAATGTGCCCGTTGCCGTGACGGCCGCGGCAAACAGCAGCATAGCGCGCACGCCCAGCGCATCTACCAGAAGGCCGCCCAAGGCTGCAGACAGCACCGTGCCCAGCGTGCTGGCCGCCACCATCAGTGTCTGCCCGGCCAGCCTGCGGTGCGGCGGAAAGACGCGGTTTGCATAATACACCGTACAGGGGATAACCAGCGCATAGCCCAGCGGCTGCAAAAGCTGGGCCGCATACAGCCCCGCAAGGGTGCCCGTAACGGCGATGGCCAGGCTTTTGGCCGTGAGCCCCAGGCCGGAGCAGAACATCAGCGTACCCGCGCTGTGGCTGCGCAGCAGGCGGCCCGCCAGTGTCATGGCCGGCAGCTCCAGCACGGCGGCAATGGCGAAAATGGCGCCCATATCGCCGCTTGTGCCGCCGCGCGCCGTCACAGTCTGTATCATATAAGTAATGTTGAGGTTGTAGCCCATGAACAGGGCGATGCAGCCCAGCAGCACAGGTGTAAACGCGCGGTCGCCCTTCAAAACGGCAAACGCGCCCTCCTGCCGGGGCAGGGCCCCGCACGCCGCAGTGCCGCCCGCTTTGGGAAGCAGCAGCATGCACAGCCCCAGCGCGGCCAGAAGCGCGAGGTGCACAAAGGGCAGCGCGCCCGCACCCACGGCCGCCGTAATGCCGCCCACCGCCCAGGAACACACGGCATATCCCATACTGCCCATTCCGCGCGCAAAGCCGTAGTCTACCCTGCGCCCCGCATTGGAAAGCTCCATGGCAATGGCGTTCAGCAGGCCCTGCATGGTGTACAAAAGGCCGTACATCAGTATGATAAGCGCCGCGCAGGCAGGGGCCAGCCTGCCCAGCAGGCACAAGGCGCCCGCCAGCGCGGCCAGCGCCAGCGCCATGCCCAGCACTACGGTGCGCGCGCTGCCTGCGCGCGGCACAAGGCCCGCACACAGCGGCTGCAGCAGGATGCCCGCCAGGTTTCCTGCGGCGATGACAGCGCCCGCCGCGGCGGAGGAATAGCCCAGCGAAAGCAGAAATACCGTGGCATAGCTCATCACAGCGCAGAACGAGGCCCAGTAGGCCACCTGCACGGCTGTGAGCCGCACGGTGTCCCGTGAAAACGGCTGCTTGATAGTTTTCCCCTCCCCTTTCAGAAAAGCGGCGCCCCGCTGTGGCGAAGCGCCGTTTGGCTGCATACGATTAGAACAGGCCTCTGATGACGCCGTTTTCATCCACGTCAATGGCCTCTGCCGCCGGCTTCTTCGGCAGGCCGGGCATCGTCATAATGCTGCCCATCTCGGCCACTACAAAGCCCGCGCCCGCAGACAGGCGCACCTTGTTCACCGTCATGGTGAATCCCTCCGGCGCGCCCAGAAGCGAGGCGTCGTCTGAAAAACTGTACTGCGTCTTGGCAATGCACACCGGCAGCCTGCCGAAGCCGCAGGCCTTTATCTCCGCAAGCTGTTTTTTAGCCGCCGCGCTGTACACGACATCCTTTGCGCCATAGATATCGCGGCACACGGCCAGCAGCTTCTCATCCACATCCATGCCGTCGGGATAGGCAAAGCGGATGGGGCGCTGTTCCAGAATGCCCAGCACATTTTCGGCCAGCTCCAGCCCGCCCTGGCCGCCTTTGGCGAACACCTCGCTCAGCGCGCAGGGCACGCCCATATCGGCGCACACCTCGCGCAGGTAGGCGTGCTCTTCCGCAGAATCTGTAGGGAAGGCATTGATGGCCACGCACACCGGCAGGCCAAACTTTTTCTGCATATTCTCCACATGGCGGCGCAGGTTGGCGCTGCCCGCAGCCAGATATTCCACGCTGGGGGTGCCGTATTCCTCCTTCGGGCAGCCGCCGTGGTGCTTCAGCGCGCGCACTGTGGCCACTACCACCACCGCGCTGGGCGCGATGCCGGCCATTCGGCACTTGATGTCCAGGAATTTTTCCGCCCCAAGGTCTGCCCCGAACCCGGCCTCTGTCACCACATAATCGGCCACCTTCATGGCACAGCGAGTGGCCGCCACGCTGTTGCAGCCATGCGCGATATTGGCAAACGGCCCGCCGTGCACAAAGGCGGGCGTGTGCTCCAGCGTCTGCACAAGGTTTGGCTCGAAGGCATCCTTCAAAAGTGCCGTCATGGCGCCCTCAGCATGCAGCTGCCCCGCCGTGACGGGCTGACCGCCGTATGTATAGCCCACCACGATGCGGGCAAGGCGCTGCTTCAAATCGGAAAGGCTGGAGGCAAGGCAGAAAATGGCCATCACTTCGCTTGCCACCGTGATGTCAAAGCCGTCCTCACGCGGCGTGCCGTTCACCTTGCCGCCAAGGCCGTCCACCAGAAAGCGCAGCTGACGGTCGTTCATGTCCACACAACGCTTCCAGGTGATGCGGCGCGGGTCTATCCCAAGGGCGTTGCCGTGGTGGATGTGGTTGTCCAGCATGGCGGCCAGCAGGTTGTTTGCCGCACCGATGGCATGCAGGTCACCGGTGAAATGCAGGTTGATATCCTCCATGGGCACCACCTGGGCATAGCCGCCACCCGCGGCGCCGCCCTTGATGCCAAACACCGGGCCAAGGCTTGGCTCACGCAGCGCAAGGCACACGTTTTTGCCCATGCGGTGCAGCGCATCGGCAAGGCCCACGCTGGTGGTGGTTTTGCCCTCGCCGGCGGGCGTGGGGCTGATGGCCGTGACAAGGATTACTTTTGCAGGCGTCTTTTTTTCGGGCAGCATGCCTGCTATTACTTTTGCCTTCGTGCGGCCATAGGGGATGACGGCCTCCTGCGGCACCCCCATGCGCCGGGCCACATCCAAGATGGGGTCCAGGACGGCCTCCTGGGCGATTTGGATATCAGTTTTCATATGCGGGCAACTCCTTTCCAGACGGGAAATATTCAGAACCATTCCTCACTGCGCATAAAATGCGTACTTGTCATTTGAAATTCTAGCAAATCAGCGCCCGGAATACAAGCACGCCCCGCCCATTTAATTGACTTTTCATAGTATGAACGGTAAAATGTAGGTTACGACATCAGAATCCCGAACAATATGGAGGGAACCTCATGGAAATACAGATTATCGCGGACAGCTGCTGCGACCTTACTCCTACCCTGCGCCGTGTGCTGCGTGTGCGCACGGCAAGCCTCACCATCCGGGTGGATGACCGTGAATTTACTGACGATGAAAGCCTGGACATCCCGGCCCTGATGGCCGCCATGAAACAAAGTGCGAACGCCCCCGCCACGGCCTGCCCTGCGCCGGAGGTATATGCAGCCATGATGGCCCAGGCACCCATGACATTTGTTGTGACGCTTTCCTCACGCCTTTCCGGCAGCTATAACGCCGCCTGTGTAGGGCGCGGCATGGCGCTGGAGGCAGACCCCTCGCTGAAAATCTGCGTGCTGGATTCCGAAAGCGCCAGCGCAGGTGAAACGCGCATTGTGATGCTGCTGCGCGACCTGATAGATGCCAACCTCTCTTTTGAAGAGATAGAGCAGCGCGCGCGGGCCTTTATTGCCCCCATGCGCACACGCTTTGTTCTGGAGGATTTGAGCCACCTTGTGAAAAACGGACGCATCTCGAAAATGGCGGGCTTTGTGGGCACTGTACTGAACCTGCGCCCCCTGATGGCGGATAACGGCCACGGCGAGATCGTGTGCCTGGAAAAGATACGCGGCACGGCCAACGCCATGAAAAAACTGGTGGAGCATGTGGCTGCTGAAACAGCAGACGCCGCGCGTGCCAGCCTTGTGCTGGTGCTAAGCTACTGCAACTGCGCGCCCCGCGCGCTGGAGCTGCAGCGGGACCTGCTGGCCAGCTGCGCGGCGCTGAAGGACGTAATCATGGTGCCGACGGGCGGCATTTCCACCGTGTATGCCGACGACGGCGGCGTGGTGCTGGCGTTCTGATACGGCGCGGCCCTTCTGCCTGCCGCAAATAAAAACTCCCTTTCCGGCCGGAAAGGGAGTTTGCTTTTGTTGTATGCTTTCGCGATATGCGCCCCCGCTCTGCCGGGGAGCGTAAACAGCCTCCGCTTCAGGCATCGAGCCCAAGCGCCCTGCCGGCAGCAGCCTTCTGAAAACAGGCAAGCCTTCGCCCGGGCGGCAAGCCGCCCCTTTCCGGGCCGCGGGGCGGGCGCAGCCAATTCACCGCCTCTTGCAAGAGGCCCGCCCGCAATATGCCCACCTTTGGCCCGTGTGCATGCCGCGCGCTTAAAAGCGCGCGGCCGCAAGAAGCCATCGCACCTGAAAGGCAATTTTTGCGCACAGCTTCTTTAGATTCCCCCACAGGGTGCCTGCGGAAAGCTTCCTGCCGTGCATCATAATTTGCCGCTTTCGGGGTGCTGCGCAGCTTTGGTCCGGCGGTTTTGGGGGAATAGCGTGCAAAAAGCCCGGCAATTCTGAAGGATTGCCGGGCTTTTTTGCGCGCACCAGGCGCAAAACCGTCAGCCAAAACCGATAGTTTCCCGCGGCAGCGCACCTGATACACAGGTTACATTTTTTCAAAAGGGCTGCCGCCCTTCACCAGTGCAGAAAGGCGGCGGCGTGCCGGCCCCGGTCATTCGTTTTTGGTAAAGCGCGCTGCCAGCCACAGTGCCAGCGCCCCGGCAGAGAGCTTTGCGGCAAAATAGGCTGCCACGGCCCAACCGCCCGCCACGCTGGAGGCAAAGGCCATCTGCCCACCCAGCACAAAGGCGCCCGCCACGGTAAAGGCCGCGTTCATCACCTTGCCGCGCACGTCCATGCGCGGGTACAAAGGCAGCATGGAAATGCTGGATACAAGGCTTGCCGCCAGGCCCAGCACGGCATATTCGTTCACGCCGAGACGGGCTGCCAGCCTGGAAAGCGCGCTGCCGCACCTTGCCAGCACAAGGCTGCTTGCCACCAGCGAGCCGCACACCACGGCCGTTATTTTTGCCACGATGACAAGCGCCTCAGCCACAGCCTGCTGCGGGGCCAGGGCAAGCCCCGGCACAAACAGCCCCAGCACCACGGCACAGAACAGCGCAATGCCAAGCCAGCGCACCACGCCGCCCAAAAGCGCCAGCACCCGCAGGCAGCCGCGCGGCACAAAGTGAAGCGCGATGCAAAGCGTGGCGCACAAAAGCGCCACCGGCCACAGGTTTTGCAGCAGCGCGCCCGGCGCAAGGCCCAGCACGGCCCCGCCAAGCAAAAGCCCGGCGGGCAGCGCCACCACGCCCCACACAACGCCCTGCATGAAGCCCATTACCTCGTGGCTTTGCAGCGCACCCAGCGAGGCGGGCAGCACAAAGCTGACAAGGCACCCCAGCGTAGAGGCCACCAGCAGCCCCGCGTACACGGCAAGCTGCGGTGTGGCCGCCAGCGCCTGCGCAACGGCCCAGCCGCCCATATCCGGCGCCAGCACAAGGCCCGCGGGCAGCGCCGCGTCAAACGGCAGCGCCCCGCCGCCCCGCCCGGCCATGCCTGAAAGGGCCGACACCGCCACACTGTATATGCCGGCCATGGAAAGGCACAGCGGCCCCATGGCGGCAAGCCCGCTGCGGAACGCCGGGGCCACGCCCAACCTTCCGCCCAGGGCTTCGTCCGCAGCGCCCAGCGCCGCAAACAGCAAAAGAACGGCTATGGGCACGTTCACTTTTCCACGGGCGCGCAGGCCTCTGCCAGCCAGGCGTTTTCCTCCGGCGTGAGGAATGCCTCCAGCTCCGCTTTCACCATGGCGTGATAGCCGTTCAGCCAGCGAAGCTCTTCTTCGTCCATCAGCGAGAGCACAAGCGGACGCGTGTCGATGGGGCAATAGGTGAACGGCTCGAAGCCGTAGAACCTGCCGTATTCCGTCTCGCACACAGACACGCACAGAAGCTCGTTTTCAATGCGGATGCCCAGCTTGCCCTCCTCGTAAATGCCGGGCTCGTCGGTGATGGTCATGCCTGGCACAAAGGGCACCGTGCCGCGCGCGGAAAGGTTCTGCGGGCCCTCGTGCACGCCGCCCACAAAGCCTACGCCGTGGCCTGTGCCGCAGCGGTAATCCAGCCCGCGGCGCCACAGCGTCTCGCGCGCAAGAATATCGATGTTCTGCCCGGCGCTGCCCTCTTTGAACACGGCGCGCGCCGCCGCAATGTGGCATTTCAGCACCAGCGTATAATCTTCGCGCGCTTCATCCGTCAGAGGCCCGAGAGCATAGGTGCGGGTGATATCCGTGGTGCCGTCGCGGTACTGGCCGCCGCTGTCCACCAGCAGAAAGCCGCGCGGCTCAATGGCGGCGCACGCCTCTTTCGTGGGGGCATAGTGCATCATAGCCGCGTTGGGGCCATAGGCGGCAATGGTCTCAAAGCTGGCGCCAAGGCTTTCCGGCTGCGCCCGGCGCAGGCCCAGCAGATATTCGCTGGCCTCCAGCTCTGTCCATCTCTCGCCCGCCGCCATGCGGCGGCGCAGCTCCATTTCAAAGCGCACCATAGCCGCGCCGTCCTTGCGGTGGGCGTGCTTCATATGGGCGATCTCCATCTCATTTTTCACGCCCTTCATCGCCTGCACGGGGTCCTCGCCCTCTTTCAGCAGTACAGCCGGGTTTTCCTCCAGCGCGCGCAGCATGGCCCAGCTCGTTCCCGCCGGTTCATACAGCACCGTCACAGGCCCTTCCAGCTCTGTCAGGGCGCCCCGCGCCTCTTCATAGCCGCACAGCTCCACGCCCTGCGCCTTCAGCGCGGCCTGCACGTCCGCAGGCACGCGGGCGGCGTTGATAAACAGCCGCGCGGCATCCGGCTCCACAAGGCAGTAGGCCAGGGCAAAGGGTGTGTCTTCAATATCCGCCGCGCGCAGGTTCACAAGCCATGCCACGCTGTCCAGCCTGGTCACCAGCATGGCGCCCACCTTCTGCGCGGCCAGCTTTTCCCGCAAAGCTGCCAGCTTTTCCCGCACGGAAAGGCCGGCCTGCTCTTTGGTGAGCATCCACGCGGGCGTGGCGGGCACCGCGGGCCTGCCCTCCTGCGCCCACAGCGGCGTGATGAAATCTTCATCCCGCAGGCAGATGCCTTTTTCCTCAAAAGCCCCGCGCAGCGTTTTCACCATAGCGGCGTTTACGCAAAAGCCGTCCGCCGCCAGGGTACCGCCCTGCGGCAGTGTTTCGGCCAGCCAGCATTCCACTGTGGGCACGCCGGGCTGGGCCATGCGCATCAGCTCAATGCCGCTGCCCGCAAGCTGGCGCCCGGCCTGAATGAAATAGCGACCGTCCGTCCACAGGGCGGCCTTGTCTTTTGTCACGCACAAAGTGCCCGCCGAGCCCGTAAAGCCGGAAAGCCACGCACGGCTGCGCCAGTGCTCCGGCAGATATTCGCTCATGTGCGGGTCCGCAGAGGGTACATATACGCCGTCCACGCCCTTTTCTTCCATCGCCGCGCGCAGTGCGGCCAGTTTTTCCGGAACTGTCATGTTCATTCCCCTTTTCTTTTCTGGCAGCGCGCCGCGCCGCACACCGGGCACAGGCCCGCGCACGGCGCAAGGCGCGCAGTGTTCTCTGCCTTTTATGATAGCACCGGGCGCGCAAAATGCCAAGAAAAAATGCCGCCTTCTTCCGCACAGTCCCGTCCGGCTGCGGGCGTCAACCCTGCGGCGGGCGCGGTGTGCTTTCGCCGTACAAAAGCGGGAAAGCCTTTTTATCCCGCCTGCACAGCACAAGATAGCCGCACACGTTCAAAAAGCCAAGCAGCGCCACCACCAGCCACACCGCGCGCATGGGCCACGCGTCCGCCAGGGCGCCCACGCCTTTCTGGCTGATTGTGGAAAACGTGCCCGAGAAGATGCTGGTGATGGAGGCCACCCGCCCGCGGTGCGAGGCAGGAATGCGCCGCGTGATATACGGCTGGCTGCCGAGCGTGCCGAATATCTCACCCACGGTAAAAACGGCCATGGAGAGGAAATACAGCGGGACAACCCCCTGGATGAACACATACATCAGAAAGCCCGCCGCAATCAGAAGCTGCCCCCACGCTAGGCGCCCGGTGTCGTGCAGGCGCCGGGAAAACCAGCCTGTGATAAGCGGCGTGCCCACAATGACCACCACGGCATTCACGCTGGTGAGCATGCCGAACCATACGGCCCCCTTCGCGCCGTACAGCTGCTCCATATTCAGCGGAAGAAGAAAGTTGAACTGGCTGTACACAAGGCTCCATACTGCCTGACAGCCCAGAAACAGCAGCAGCACCCTGCTTTCGCGCAGCACGCCCCAGGTGCTCTGCCCCTCGCGCCCGGCCTCGTATGCCGCACCGGGCGCTTCGCCGGGCGCGGGCGCCGTGTTTTTGATAAGCAGAAAGATAAGCACCGTGCTGGAGAAGGTGGCCGCAGAGCTTATGGCGAACGCGAGGTTCAAATGGTTTTCAAATAAAAAGCCGCCCAAAATAGGCGCCAGCACGATGCCCAGGTTGGCGCCCAGATAATTCAGGCTGTAGGCGCGCTCGCGCTCGGCCGGGGCGGAAATATCGGCCACCAGCGCGTCGTAGCTGGGCCATTCCATCTGTGCAAACACGCCCGCAAGGAACATCAGCGCCACCATCGGGCCCGAAACAGGCAGAAAGGCGCACACCATATAGCTTGCGACGGTGACAAGGTCGCACACAATGATAATATTGCGCTTGGGGAACCTGTCTGCCAGCCTGCCGCCCAGGATCATGCACGGAAGCTGCACGCAGCCCAGCAAAAGCAGCAGGCTGGCTATTTCCGAAGCGCTCATGCCCATTTTGTTTTTCAAAATCAGCGTCAGCATGGGCCAGATCAGCGCGCCCATGTTGGTGACCACGCGCCCGAAGAACACCACATACATCTCACGGCGAAGGCCGCCGTACTGCCGCAGAAATCTCATGCCGTCCCCCCGTTTCTACAGAAAGCTCCATTTTGACATTCAGTATAGCACATACCTCCCGGCAAAAGGAACGGCAGGCGCAAAAAAAGTGCCCGGCAGGCGCCGGGCACAAAATATATGATGCGTTCAGCCATCCTTTAGTTTTGCTAGAATCGTCACCGGCGCGCTGTCTATCCCCTCGATAAACAGCGGGATGCACAGCACCTGTTCCAGACGGGCGGCGTCCACACGAGCCAGCGCCACGTCCTCGATGATGAGCACCGGCTTGTTCCCGCCGCAGCCCAGCATGAACTGGTGCGCGCGGATGCCGTCCTGCAAATTCATGGGCGAGGAGAGGGAGATCCAGTCCATACCAACGGCTTTCAAGTTCTGCCAGCGGGCAACGATAAGCTGCGCCGCAGCGGCGGACACGCTGGGTCCGCGCTGGGAATAGCGCAGGTTGTCCTGACGGCGCACGACTTCAAAGCCGCTGCGGATAAACAGCATATCCGCCTTCTGCAGCGCCTCGTCGTGCGCCAGCAGTTCTTCGGGCAGAACGGCCTCGCCCTCGCCTTTGGGGATATCCAGCAAAAGCGGCCTGTCGCTGAAAAACGTCTCCAGCGGCATCTGCCAAAGCTGTTTGCCCTTTGCGTCAAAATGGTTCGGCCCGTCCATATGCGTGCCGTAGTGGTTGAACAGCTCCACCCGGTAGGTGTTGCAGGAAGAGCCGTTTTCCCCTATCACCTCGAAGGGCATCAGTTTCAGGGTAGGCGCGCCGGGGAAAGCGTGGTCGCGCACATTGAGGTCATGGGATAACCGCAGATACATTGCAGCCGCCTCCTTTCATTTATACGAACAGGATCGCATTGGCCGTGGAGACGCTGACCAGCGTCGAGATGAACGCCATCAGGAACGCGCCCAGGTAGATGGTGCCCGTGCGCTGGTAGGCTTTGCGCAGCACCACGGTGCCAATCGCCATCATGGGGATGAACGGGATGATGAGGCAGATGTTCACCCACGCGCGGTTCACATAGAACGCCGCCACACCGGTGGTGAACAGGACGAAGAACTGCACGGCGCAAAGCCCGATCAGGCCGATGGTGTTCACCACCACGCACATGGCCGTGTTAACCCACGGTTTTTTCGTCTGCACGCGGGCGCTGACGTTCACCATGAAGGACGTCACCAACCAGAACACCAGCATGAAGGGCACATAGTGCAGCCACAATGCGAGGATATTGCCGTCTGCCGCGCGCACCGCGAAGCTCCAGAAACGGAAGTCAGTCTTGAAGAAGCGGTCTGCGAACAGCACGGTGGAATAGGCGCATACCATGACGATAAACGCAAGCAGCAGGCTTTTGCCCACATTGGCCCAGCTTGTTCGGAGGCCCCATTTAGAGGGGCTGTCGCCGGATTTTTTGCCGTCGATGAAATAGCCCGCCGCAAAAATGAGGGCCGCCAGAACCGCGTTCAGCACCGCCCACACGATAATGGCGTTCGGGCCGGGTTGCGGGAAGAAATCAGTGGAATTGTTTGTTGCGGCATTCGTGAATATCATGCCGTATGCAATGTCGGAGAACGCCGGCATCACCGTCAGGCCGGGCAGTACCGCCAGCAGGATAAGGCTTACGGCGAACACCGCCTTGCCGCGCGCCGTGACGGGCGCGGGGCGCGCCGGGCCTGCGGGCTGCAGCAGCGTGCCGAAGAAGGGCGTCTGCATCAGCAGCGTGGCAAGCGGAATGAGCAGCAGGAAGAAGCCCGCAAGCCCTACCGCGTTCAGCACTTCTTTCCAGAACCAGACCTGGTCATCCGCTGTAATGGGGTTGGGCGCGCCCAGCGTATCCATGAAGAACTGGTTGGTGATGGTTGCATTCTGCTTTGAGAAGAACTGCCACTGGTGCGACGTTGGAGGGTTGTAAACAACACGCATGGTGCCGTCTTCTATGCTGCCGTAATATTTGCCGGTCTCCACCTTCTCGCTGTTGTCCCAGCCGGAAAGCGTCACATCGTTATGGCCGGTCTGCGGGTCGACGGCTGCGTCCGCCTGCAGGGCAAACGCGCCGGGCGTAGTGGTGTTGATAAAGAATTTCGCCTCCGGGGAAACCGTCATATCCGGCCACTGGTAGCCGTCCACCTTCGTCACCTGCACGGTGGCACCCTCGTCATAGCGCGCAAAGTTGATGCCCACATTCACGCCGCTGGGCATGTTGTTCAGAAGGTAATGGCCCGGAAAGAAGGCCAGGATCAGTGCGCTGGAAACTTTTGTTTCATAATCGCCCGCATCGTCCGGCTGGCCCGCATAGTCCAGCCCGTGCTCATTGCGGCCATACGCGTCCAGCGTGAAGGCCACGTTGCGTCCACCGGTGGAATGGCCCGTGATGCCGATGCGCTCCGGGTCTACATAGTCGATATTGTCGTGCACATAATCCACCAGTTGCAGCATGCCCAGGCCGTAATAGCTGCGGCTGTCGTTGTAGGGGATGGTGGTGCCCGACGAACTGCCCGCGCTGTATGTATCCATGTTGAACACCACGAACCCGCGCCGCGCCAGTTCTATGGAGGTGATATCCTGCGTTTCTAGCGTTGCATGGTAGCCATGGCTGGTGATAACGGCAGGGGCGGGGTTTTCCGGCGTGGCCGCGGCGGGCCGGTGCACCAGCACGCGCAGCGTCTCGCCGTCCGGCATGGGCAGGCGCACATCCGTGATGGTGACGCTGCCGAAGTCCGTCTGAATCAGGCTCGCACCGATGCAGCTGACCAGAATGAGAATGAGCGATACGGCCACCCAGGCAATGGGCTTCATCTTTTTCTGTTTCATGGTTTCTCCTTTCTATTCTAGGCTGTTATGCTTTCATCAGAACTTCAACGGCTTCCAGAAGCGTGTCCTCCGTTCCGACATTTCCCGGGAAAATCACATAGGGCATGTTGGGGAACTTGCTTTCTGGGCCCGTTTTCCACACCGGAATGCCCGGACGTATCTGCCCCATCACCATGGCCTTGCGCACATGCAGCGCCCTGGTGCCCACATCGCTGGAGGTGATGCCGCCTTTCGCAATGATGAAGCCCGGCTTCACAGTAAGCCTTTCCACAACGCTTGTCACCGCATTTGAAATGCGCACCGATACCTCCAGCTGTTTATCTTTGTCGTCTGTGTCCAAATCGAGCCTTTCGCGCCGCGTGAACACGACCACGCTGCGGCCTCTGCTGATATTTTCCTGCGCCAGGGCCACCACGCGGGCCACCTCGCCTTCCAGGCCGCCCTCTTTCAGAACAAGGTGCTGGTCGAACCGGATGAATTCCAGCGGGCATTCGCTCCGGCGCAGCCGCTTAAGCTGCTGCGTAGTCTTGTTCACATGGGAGCCCACCAACACGATACCGCCGTTCGTATCCTGCGGGGCAATCAGTTCTTCATGCGTCAAAAGCGGCTTGTCCGGCACCCCGCCCAGCACCTTTGTCACGGCCGCCGCGCTTCTCAGCATAAAACGTTTGCCCTTCGCCATGGCACGCAGCAGGGCTGCGGCAAACACTTTTACATTTTCATAGGAAATGCTGTTCACAACCACCTTGCCGAAGCCGTGCACGGCCATAAGCTGGCGTTCGATGCCCTCATAGTTGCACGCGCACAGGTCTTCCAGCGAAATGCACGTCACGTCCTGCGCGCGTACCGCACCGCCACTTTTTTCCGCGCACCATTCCGGCAGGGAAGACGCGCTGTACCCGAAGCTTTTGTCTTTTGCAAATTCCGTAAGGCCCGCGGGAATCAGGCTGCCGCCTTCCTGCACATAATGGACGTTGTTCAGCGTATAGCGGCCGCCCTCCATGAAAAACGGGTAAATAACCTCGCCGTCGAACGGCTTTTCGCCCAGCCCCTCCAGCGTGCGCCGCAGCGTCTGCGTCTCAAGGGGGTAATGGCCGCGCAGCGTGGAATCGCTGCGGCTTATCAGTATATAAGGCCTGCCGGACGCCTGCGCCGCGGCGTGGATGGCGTGCGCCATTTTCTCATGTTCCCGTTCCGTCACCTCCGCCGTCATGCCGCGCGAATTCGTGAGGATGAAGAACATGCGGTCCTGCGCGGCAAACGCCTCCTGCAGGGTCTGTTCCTCCCAGTTCGTATACACGGGCACGCCGTGCACCGTCTGCACGCCGGTGGGGTCATCGTCCAACACCACCACTTTTGCGTTGCTGCGCGAGAGTTCCCCTGCCAGCACGCGTTCCGCCAGCGCGCCGTCCGGCGCCGGGAATTGCTGCAATATGCTGCTGTTCACCGGTGTCTCGTTCGCCATCAGCCCGTCACCTCTCCGCTTTTCACCGTCACGCCCGCCAGCTTTTCAAAAAACTTCACGATGGCGCTGTGGTCCTCATCCATATGGCCGTCCGCTTTCAGCGCCTGCATGATCTCGAACAAAAGCGCCGTCAGCGGCAACGGCACGTCCAGGCTGTGCGCGCTTGCCATCACATTTTTGATATCCTTGTGGTTGATGGATATTTTTCCGCCGGGGCGGAAATCCCGCCGCATCATCATGGGGGCCTTTGCGTCCAGCACATGGCTGCCCGCAAGCCCGCCGCGGGTAGCCTGGTAGACCAAGGCGGGGTCCGCCCCCGCCTTGGCGGCCAGCACAAGCGCCTCGGATACCGCGGCGATATTCAGGTTCACCATGATCTGGTTCGCCAGCTTTGTCACCGAACCGCTGCCTACAGAGCCCACGCGCAGCGCAGAAGAACCCATGATGTCAAAATAGGGCTTTGCGCGTTCAAACGCCTGTGGATCTCCGCCGGCCATAAAGGCAAGCGTGCCTGCAACGGCACCCGGCTCGCCGCCGCTCACGGGCGCATCCAGAAAATGCACCTGCTTTTGCGCCAGCTTCTGCGCGCACAGCCTGGATTCTTCCGGCGTGACGCTACTCATGTCCACCACAAGGGCGCCCGGCTTCATCTGCCGGGTCAGACCGCTTTCAAACAGCACCTGCTGGACGATACCTCCGTTCGGCAGGATCATGAACACAACATCGCACGCAGCCCCTATCTCTTCCACCGGAGCAGGGCGGGCGCCGAACTTCTGCGCGGCCTCGCACGCGGCGCTGTTCACATCGTTCACCCACACTTCATTTCCGGCTTCGCACAGGTGTCTGGCCATGGGCATGCCCATGATGCCAAGGCCGATAAAGCCCAGCTTTTCCATACCATTTTCCCCCTTATTCATGATTTCAAGTCCATAATACTGCATTCCGGTATACCGGTCAACCTCTTTTTCTTCATTTTATGAATTTTTTATATAGAATTTTTAATTATTTATTTGTTTATTTTATCAATTCAACAAAACATAACAATGTCATTGTTGAAAAAAGAGATCTTGTGTATTATATTGATAAGCGGGTGCCCGCCGCAGAAATAATCACGGCGCGCCGTTCGGGCCTGCTGTTCCCCAGCCCGCCTCAGCTTAAAAAGGAGTGATCTGTACGGCACGCTTCAAGCGCCTGCAGGAACAGGCTTACGACTATTTGAAAGACCTTCTGCTCACCGGAAAACTGGAAGAAGGCGTTATTTATTCAGAGACAAAGACGGCAGAACAGGTTGGCATTTCGCGCACGCCCATGCGGGACGCGCTCCGCTGCCTGGAACAGGAAGGGTATATCGATATCCTGCCCAGCAGGGGGTTTTGCCTGAAGCCTATCTCTCCGGAAGGCGTCATCCAGAACGGGCAGATCCGCAGCGCGCTGGAGGGATACTGCGCCGTGATGCTTGCGCAGGAATACCGCACCGTCCGCGCGCAGGAGGCTTTGCGGAAGATGGACGCCCTGCTTGCCCGCCAGCAGGCGCTGGCGGGTGACGTCTCCAACATCCCGCAGTTTGTGGAACTTGACGCCCAATTTCACCTTTCCATCGTGCAGTACAGCCGCAACGAAGAACTGGAGCGCATCTTCCGCAACCATCTGCACTATATCCAGCGCATGGCCCAGCGTTCTCTGGCCGAACCCGGCCGGCTGGCCGAGACCGTGCGCGAGCACAGGGACATCTGCGACGCCGTGCGCTTTGGCGACAGCCTGCACATTTACGCCGTCACAATGCAGCACATGCAGAACTCCCAGCGGATGTATCTGGATGGAAAATC